>WBZR01000277.1_pt1 | contig 87194 bp, 70 predicted proteins | sample 5204231 | NCBI WGS metagenome assembly WBZR01 (sample SAMN12412403, study PRJNA552823) | activated sludge metagenome | isolation source: activated sludge from anammox sidestream of wastewater treatment plant... | place: USA: Virginia | collected 2017-08 | reverse complement strand
GTGCCCTTTGCGCTTCTAAGGAACACGCGCAAAACGGAGCCCGCCCGCGCCGCGAATCATCGCGGTGTTCCTCGTACTTTGGGGGCGCGGGACGTGCCCTTTGCGCTTTTGAGGAAATCCCAGTCGAAGCCACAGCGCGCTCCGCTTCGGCACCGGTGGAACCACTGGCGGTGGCAAAGCTATGCTTCCAATCTGGCAAAACTATGGGTGAAGCGACAGTTTGAAATTAGGTGCTTTGTTTTGGAATGTGGTGGCCAGGGACGGAATCGAACCGCCGACGCCAGCCTTTTCAGGGCTGCGCTCTACCAACTGAGCTACCTGGCCATGGCGAACTCCCAGTTTAGCAGAACGTACCTCCGATGGCACGTTTCCGTTCCTGTCTTTCCGTTCCTGTCCTCCACGCCATGGCCTCTGCAGAGCCGCAAAGCGTTCAATAGATCTGTAGGCTATCCACCTCGAGTATGACGCCCTTCACTTGGCCGTTGACGGTAACGGATAACTTGCCGGCCTTGGCAGTTGCCCTCAGTTCCTTTTGCGCCATGGCATTGCCTGCCGCATCAAAGACATAGACCTTGTCGCCCAGAAGGATGCCGAACCGGACCGTGGTGGATGAGACCTGACAGGCTGCGGACTTCGATGAGGGATTGCAATCAGCCCCCACCAGGGCGCCGGTATAGCTCTTGAGGGGAGAAGGAGCAGCCTGCGCGGGGAAAGCGACTGCCACTGCGGCCGGAAGCCCATGAAGCAGGCCGCAGAAAAGAACAGCGGAAGCGAGTTTCAGCACTTCGTAGCACCTCCAGGAAGCCCGCAGTGCACGGACCGGGCCACTGCCCGCGCGGCATCGCCGACCCGGCCCGGCGAGCGGGAATCAGCCCATTCCCTCCAGCAACTTAGCCGGAACGCCACTCGCGATGCGTAAAATTCATGACAATTGAACAGGAAATGGTAAGTTTTGCCGTGCCCGGCCGCTCCCCATTTGCCCAAATCAGAAGTGTCTTCAACCAGTTGAGCCGGCTTCGGACGGCAGGCAAGCAGCGCGTAAGAATTACCGCCATCCACGCCCTCTTGCGGGTCTGCAAGCAGTTCCCCTTGCCGCAACTGGTTCACATCATGCGCCTTGGCTCTTTGGCATGATTCCTGCTCGAATCCCTTCATCTCGCCGGTACGGGGGACGATGCTTCAGGCAAAGGAGCACATGGAACTGAGTAATGACCATTGCCATCCCAGAGTATTGTTGGCCATTGATGGATCTGCGGGCTCGGCCGCAGCGGTGCAATCCGTGGCGGAGGGAGTGTGGCCGGCAGGCACCGTTGTACGCTTGTTCTCCGCCTACGAAGATGTCGCAGGAAGCATCCCGAGCGAGGTCATGGACTTGATGGCCGAGGCGGTGGATATCCTGGGCGAAGCAGGAATTGTCACGGAGGTGGGAATGCGTGCAGGCAATGCGGGCAGCGCCATCCTCGCCGAGGCAGACCGGTGGCATGCCGATTGGATCATTCTTGGCGCTAACGGCAATGACCATGGGTGCGAGCGCGCAGGCAGTGTGACTCTCTCGGTGGTGAGGCGCGCCCGTTGTTCGGTGCAGGTGATTCGCCGAAAGAACGACGAAACCTTCGAGAGCGAAGTCCCGCTGTACGGCTATGAACCGCTTGACGAGGAGCGCGGTATAGACTCCGGACGGGTGGTAGCGCGCAGCCTTAGACTTGCTCGGGCACCACGTAGGGTTTGCGGTAGTCGCGTGTGATCATCTTGTCGGCTTCGGCATCGTTGCGGAATTGCATCCGCGCGGGATCGAAGCGCAACTCGCGGTTGAGGCGGTAAGCGATGTTGCCAAGGTGGCAATGGGCCGTCGAGAGGGCGGTTTCCTCGATTTCGGCATGCAGCAGTTTGGGATCGCGGGCGCGAATGGCGTCGGCGAAGTTTCCGAAGTGGGAGAGGTTCGGCGGACACTCGGGCTCGGGTTCCGGCGACTTGTTCCGGCCCATGGTGATCTGGAAGCGGCCGTCGGCCATCATGTGCATGTGGCCTTTGGAGCCGAAGAAGTCCCAGGACATGGGCTCGGCGGTGTAGAGCCCGCGGAGCTGGCCCACCATCATCGAGCCATCTTCATAGACCCAGGTGACGTTCTGCGTGTTGGGCGTCTGCGCCTGGTCCTTGTAGCCGAAGCGGCCGCCGGTGCACTGGACCCGCACCGGAAGCCGCTTGCCCATGGCCCAGCGGCAAACGTCGAGCAGGTGGATGCCGTTGTTGCCGAGTTCGCCGTTTCCGAAATCCCAGAACCAGTGCCAGTTATAGTGGACGAGGTTCTCGTGGTAAGGCTGCATGGGGGCGGGTCCCACCCAGAGGTCCCAGTTGAGCCATGCGGGCGGTTCCTTGGGCTCCTTGAATCCGATGGAATCGCGATGTCCGGGGAAGAAGAAGTTCGACTGGTAGATGTCGCCGATGGCGCCGTTGTGGATCATCTCCACGGCTTTGCGCCAGCGGCCCCACCAGCGGCGCTGCGTACCGCCGCAGGCGATGCGGTTGTATTTGCGCGCGCATTCCACCAGCTTGATGCCCTCGAAGATGTTATGCGAGACGGGCTTTTCCACATACACATCCTTGCCGGCCTGCATGGCCCAGACGGCTGTGAGCGTGTGCCAGTGGTTGGTGGTGGCGATGGTTACCGCGTCAATGGATTTGTCCTCGAAGACGCGGCGCATGTCGGTTTCGATCTTGGGGCGCTTGCCTGTTTTCTGAAAGATGGTGGAGGCGGCGGCTTCCGTGCGCCGGCCGTCCACATCCACCACGGCGCCGATCTCGACGTTGGCAACAGGAAGGATCTCCTTGATATGCGCCGATCCGCGTGAGCCGACTCCGATGATGGCGAGCCGTACGCGATCATTGGCTCCGGCCCAGGCCTGGGAAGCGGCGGCGGACGCCGCGACGAGGAATTGACGTCGTTGCATGACATCAATCATAATCCACGCTTGACGGCGCGTGAAAACTTCAGGCGATGGTGGACTTGACATCGAAGTCGAAGCCGCCTACTTTGGAGCGCAGCAGCTTCGATCTGGCTTTGAATTGGTACATGCGTTTGTCGGCTTCGGCCAGCAGTTGCTCGGCGTCGGCGCCATCAGCGGGGAAGTACGCTTCGCCGACGCTGAAGCCGATGATGTCCTCAGCGAGCACCTCGCGGCCCGCTGTCTTCACTGTTTCGCGCAGCCGGGGAACCATGGACTTGACCACCTCCGGCGTGAGGCCCGGCAACACGAGGACAAACTCGTCGCCTCCCATACGCGCCACGCAATCATATTCGCGGCAGCTCTCCTTGAGTTTGTGCGCCACGCGCTGCAGCAGCTTGTTGCCTTCCAGATGGCCAAAGCGGTCGTTCACCTGTTTGAAGCCGTCGAGGTCGCTGACCAGCACGGCGAGCGGGGCTTCCAATCGCCGGCAGCGTGCCAGTTCGCTGTCCAGGTGGAGGAAAAGCGATCGCGCATTGAACAGTCCGGTGAGATAATCGGTGGACGCGGAGCTCTCGGCTTGCCGGTACTTGAGGGCATTCTCGATGGACAGCGCGGTTTTCGTGCTGATCGCTTGCAGCAGGCGCAGATGGTCTTTGCTGAAGTTGTCCCTCTCGGTGCTGTACAACGTAAGAACGCCCACCACGCCGTTGGCCCCTTCGAGAGGAACGGCGAGAGCGGATCGCAGGGAAGCGGAGCGGCCCTGCTCTTCCTTGTAGCCGGCTTCGAGCCATGGGTTGCCATTGAGAATCGCTTTGCGGTTCTCGGCTACCCACCCCGACAGGCCCGATCCAATGGGAACTTCCAAAGCCGCGAAGGCGCGCACGTTCTCCCCGCTCACGTATTCCGGGCGCAAGTGCGACTCCCGGCGGACGTAGACGGCAATCGCATCAAAGGGAACCGCACGCCGCAAACGGACCGCAAAGACGGAGAGGGTCTCGTCCAGGCTCAGCGAGTTGCCCAATTCCTGCGCCAACTCGAACAATGCCTGAGCCTCCTGCCGGGCGGCGGCGATGGAGGCCAGAAAACCCGTCTGCCCTCTCTCCGTGCGCGGACGGGAATCCGGAGTGAAACTCTTGCCCTCTTTGAAAACAAACTCGGTGGTGAGTTTGGTGCGGTCCGAGACATGATCGAGCGCCAGTTGTTCCAGGTGTTGGTGACGCTTTTCCAAGACCTCGACCACGCGCGGGTCAAACGAGATTCCCGACTCGGCCGCGATATAAGCCGCAGCTTCCGCGGAGGTCATGGCGCGTTCCCGGGACTGGCCGGACGTGAGCGCTTCGAACATCTCCGCTACCGCCAGCACGCGAGCGCCGAGGGGGATCTGTTCCCCCGCCAGTCCATCCGGATAGCCGCCCCCGTTCCACTTTTCGTGGTGATGGCGAACGATGGGAACAACAGGATAGGGAAACTTGACCCGCTCGAGGATTTCCGCTCCCACCAGAGGATGGATCTTCAACTTCTCGAACTCTTCGCGGGTTAGTTTTCCAGGCTTGGAAATGATATGCTCCGGCACAGCCAGCTTGCCGATGTCGTGAAGGAGGGAAGCGGCCCGGAGCGCTTCCAGATCCGGCCCGGTGATTCCAAGGTTCTCGCCGAGAGCGATGGCGAACTGCTGGATGCGGTCGAGGTGGTTGTGGGAAGTGTGGTCCTTGGCCTCAATGGCCAGAGCAAGCGCCTCGATGGTGCGTATGTGCAGTCCTGCCATTTCGCCGGAATGCTTCTTTTCCGCCTCCAACTGGCCGACGTAGAGGCGGTAGTGCCGGTAGAGAAGGTAAATGAACGGGATGATCAGCATCAGCATCGGCCAGCCGATGGTTTGCTTGAGGAAACTGAAAGCTCCCGCGGCAATCGCTCCCACCAGGTAATAGGGCAGACTCCAGGTGTTACACTCGCGCCAGGCGGCGGCCATCGTCTTGTGCTCGGTGAAGCTGATGGCCGCGGCCACGGGAAAGCCGTTCACCACGAAATAGACAGAGGTGGCCAGCAGCAGGCGCAGCGGCATGTCGATCGACAGGTCCGGAAAGCGCCACGACACATAGACCGAATAGCTGGCCATGACAGAAGTGGCGATATTGGCCAGGTTGAAGGCCAGTTGCAGGCCCGTGAGCTTGCGCTCCGGCCGCCAAACGCATTGGATGAATGTGACCAGAACAGCCAGGAGCATCGTCTCGGAACGGCTGAGGGCAATGATGCCGATGAGGGTGAAGATGAAGTTGATGGAAAGCGTACCCCGCACGGTGGGCATACTGAGCCGGATGCCGGAGGCGAGGACGGCGGCGGTGAGAAAGACGGCGTAGCGGAGTGGATTTTCCGAGACAAACGGATACAACCCGGCGGCGAAGCTGAGGGCTCCCAGGGTGATGACGATGTAGAAGAAGAATTTCGCCGGGCGTTCCATGCACGATCGTTGGCGCAAGACGTGCAGTTCCTGCGCGCACAGTCTTCACCGCATGATCCTTTAATCGGCACTTGGTCAGGATTAAATAGGGAGAAGGTTGAAGTCGGGGCAAATTCAGTACAATCTGTAGTTACGGACTAGTGATGAAGTTCTTGCGGCAACTCGCGCTCAGCGCATTTCTTCTCTTTTTCTTCGCCTGCGGCAGGCAGAAGCCGACCGAGGCGAAAAAGGATTCCGGACCCGTCGAGGTCCGCGTCGCCAATGTCCACCCCAAACAGATCATTCGCATGGTGGAATCGGTAGGAACGCTCTTCCCCTATGATGAAGTCCTGGTATCCGCTGAGATTGAAGGCAAGGTAGACCAGGTAAACGTGGACTTGGGAGACACCGTGAGCCATGGGCAGGTTCTGGTTCACATCTCCGATGAAGAACAGCGCTACCTGCTGGCGCAGAATGAAGCGCAACTGCGCCAATCGCTCGAGCGGCTGGGCCTGACTTCGGAAAAGGACCGCCTGGCCGATGTGCGGCAGGCTCCCGATGTGCGGAGGGCGGCGGCGGACCTGCTGGAAGCGCGGCAACGCTTCGATCGGTTGAAAAGCCTGGTGGAGCAGGGAATCGGCGCCAAGAGCGACCTCGACCAGGCCTCGGCAAGGTTGCAGGCCATGCAGGCTGCCTACGATTCCACTATCAACCAGACGCGTAATCTTCAGCAGGAAGTCGAGCGGTTCAAGGCCCAGTTGGACTTGCAGCGGAAGAAACTGCGCGACACCACTGTCCGCGCTCCCTATGCGGCCTCAGTCAAGGACCGGCAGGTAACCGTGGGCCAATATGTCCGGCCGAATGCTCCGCTCCTGACGCTGGTGAAGACAGACCCAATCCGCCTGCGGATCGAGGTGCCGGAGCGGATGGCTCCCTGGGTGAAGACGGGCCAACAAACAAAGGTATCCGTGGAAGCGTTTGCGGATCGAACGTTTGAAGGGAAGATCTGGAGAATTTCTCCCACCGTGGACCAATCCAAGCGGACATTTGTTGTCGAGGCTTTGATTGGCAATTCCAAGAGCGAACTGAAACCCGGATCGTACGCGCGTGCGCGGATCCTGACGGACAAGACGGAGCGTATCCTGGTGGTTCCCGCCACCGCGGTCAGTTACGTCCTGGGTTCCAACAAGACGTACGTGGTGAACTCGGGCGTCATCGAAGCGCGCGACGTGAAGCTGGGTGATCGCTTCGATCACGAAGTGGAAATCATGGAAGGCTTGCAGAACGGAGAAACCGTGGCCACCTCGAGTTTGGCGCGGCTCGATACCGGCGTAAAAGTGGTGGTATCCGGACAGGAGGACGCTTTGCCCCAGGCCGAGCGCCGGGCTTCCGAATGAGGGCACAAGAGGCTCTGGGATGAAACGCCTGGCCGCCATCCTGCTTGGCTCCGCGCTCCTGGCGCAGGGAGCGCTGCGCATCCTGGTCACCGTGGCGGAACAGAAGACCGGGGAGCCCGTATTGGGCTTGGAGGCGAAGGACTTCACCGTTATTGAAGACAAGACCGAACGCCGCGTGGATGCCTCCGAGTTCAGCCGCAAGCCGGTGGATGTCATGCTGCTGGTGGATTCGAGCGCGGTGGGCGAAATGGTGCAGCCGGTGGCTTCGAGCTTCGTCAGCCAGTTGGAGGAAAAGGAGCAAATGGCCGTGGTCTCGTTTGACACCTCCACGGAAATGATTCAGGATTTCACCTCGAGCAAACAACTCCTCTCCGCCGCGTTGTCCAAGATCCGCTACGGCAACAGCCCGAACGTGCTCGATGCTCTATTTGTTGCGCTGGACCAGGGCTTCGAACACGCCGTATTCCGCAAGGTGATCCTGCTGGTCACCACCGGGCTCGAGGGTCACAGCCGCGCCGGCGAGCGCGAAGTGGCGCGCCTGGCGCGGAAGAAGTCGATATCGATCTATCCGGTTTACGTGGCGGGCTCCGGAAAATCGATGTTCGAAAAGCTGGCGCAGCAGACCGGCGGCGCCTCTTTCCAACTGCGCGACTTCCGCAAATCCGGCAAAGCGCCGCCGGCGAAGATTTTCGATGTCGTGCGTGGCTACTATACGCTCACGTTACCTGGAAACCTCGGGCTGATGGAGAAGGTGAAGGTGCAAGTGAAGGGACGCGAGAAGTTGCAAGTATCCGCTTTGCCCCTTGACTGAACGGTAACGCTTATCGGGCCGTGGTCACTTTCGGCGTCGCCAGATAGCCCACAATAAGATCCTTCTTCACTTCGTTCACCACAATCTCATACGGGATCTTGGCCTTCGAGGTGTAGAACTGGACAGGTTCGTTGATGTTCTTGTCCTTCTTCTCGGTCTTCTTGTCGTCCGCCCAAACGTCAAGGGTGAAGCGGTTCCTCTTCTGATCGGTCTTCTTCAACTGCATGGAGATGTCCCCTACCTTCTGCGGAGACTTCGTCTTTGGCAGCTTGAACTCGAAGTAATTGCGCTCGCCGAGCGCTCTGAGGGCGGAAAGTTCCTTCCCGTTGGTGGCAATGAGGCCGCTCTGCACTCCCATGTCCCCGCGCACGCTCTTGAGTTCGGCGATCGTCTTGTCCAACTCCGATTTGGTGGAGGCGACATCGCCCTTGACTACTCCCACTTCCTTGTTGACATCCTCCACTTTGCCTTTCACTTCGGAGGCGTCCTTCTTCACCTCCGTGATTTCACTCTTGAGGGCCTGTTGCGCCTGCGCGGACTTCTGGCGCTCCGCCTCGATCCGCTTATGCAAGTCGGCCACTTTCGCTTCCGCGTCGGTTTTGGCCTGCCCCACTGCCATCGCCGCCTGACGGCGGGCGGTTTCCAACTCGTCGCGCAGGCTTTCGGCGGCTTTGCGATTGGTCTGTGCGGTTACCGAGGAGGCTTCGCGCAGGTTGGCGATCTCCGTTTGCAGCGACTCCTTCATCTGGGTCATGTCCGTGCGGACATGGTCCAGTTGAAGGAATAAATACACGTTGGCGGCGAGCAAAGCGAGGACAGCGCCGAACAGAATGGCGACTTTCACGTTCGACCCGCCGGAGGGTGCTCCATAGTTCATCGTGCCATGCTCACTCACGGTTCACTCCTTGGTTGCTGAAATGGGGAAACAACTTCCTCATTGTAATCAATTCGGTAGACGGCAGTTCTCAACCCCCGGTTACGCTTTTTCACGGAGCAGGGGACGGGCGAAATCGAGATACTCCTGTTTCGGGATGCCCGGCTCGAAGCATCTCCGGCAGCGGGCTTCATAGATTCCGGCCGCGCCCACGACAATGAGGTCGTCGTTTTCCACCAGCCGCTGCGTGTGCTTGGCGGGATTGCCGCAGCGCATACAGATCGCCAGAGTCTTCGTAATCGACTCGGCCATGCAAAGCAGGTCCGGCATGGGATGGAACGGCCTCCCCATGTAGTCGGTGTCGAGTCCGCCGATGATGACCTGTTTGCCGCTGTCGGCCAACTGGCTGGCGACGTCCACCAGATCTTTGCCGAAAAAATTCGATTCATCGATGCCGATTACCTGCGTGCGCCAGTCCATGCGCTCGAGGATCTCCCTGGCGCTCGAAACCACCTCCGCTTTCAATCGCGAATCGGCGTGCGAGACGATCTCGTCCTCAGAGTAGCGTGTGTCCACCACCGGCTTGAAAGCCTGCACGCGCTTTCTGGCGATCATGGCGCGCCGCAGCCGCCGGATCAGCTCTTCACTCTTGCCTGAAAACATCGGACCGCATACTACTTCGATCCATCCGAGGTTACCCGTAACTACATCCACTCGGGGCATCTTAACATAGCTGTTATGGGTATCCGCAGGATTCAAGCGGAATTTCTGGATACCGCGGGCGACGAGGAGGCGGGGGGCAATCTCGAGGACCTGCGACACATCAATCGCCGGCTGGGCGGTTATGCGATTCTCCGCCGGCTGATGAGGCAGTGGTACACTCCAGCCGATGCCTTCACAATGCTCGATGTAGGCGCCGCTTCCGGCGACATGGGGCGGGCGCTGCTCGAAACTTTTCCCCGTGCCGTGGTAGTCTCGATCGACCGGAATGCCCGCAACCTGCGCGACGCCGGTTCGCCCAAACTGCTTGCCGATGCCTTTCACCTGCCGTTCGGCCCCGCGAGCTTTGACGTCGTGTTTTCCAGTCTGTTCCTGCATCACTTCGAGGACGACGCGGTGGTGGAGCTGCTCGGCGGGATGCATGCCGCTGCCCGGAAAGCGGTCGTGGCGGTGGATCTGGAACGTCATCCCCTGGCCAAAGCCTTCCTGCCCGCAACCCGCTGGCTGTTCGGCTGGCATGAGATCACGCTGCATGACGGGCCTGTGTCGGTGGCGGCGGGATTTCGCAAAGAAGAACTGGCCGCGCTGGCGCGGAGAGCCGGGTTGCGGGGGCCGCGCGTGCGGCTTCACCCGCCGTGGTTCCGGCTCTCGCTGGTTGAAGAAAGCTAGCGCCGCACCGGATCTCCGGCTTCGGGGTCAATTCCGAGATCGAGGATGGCCTGCCGGGCCTTGGCGGCGTCGAACTTGCCCTCGCGCGCGAGCCTGGACAAGGTAGCCGAGGTGATGGAAGCCGCATCCACTTCAAAGAATTTCCGCAGGTGGGCGCGGTCTTCGCTGCGCCCGAAGCCGTCAGTGCCGAGGGTGACGAGCCGCGAGCCGAGCCACGGCGACAGTTGATCGGGAACGATCTTCATGTAGTCCGAGGCGGCAATGATGGGCCCTTTTGTTGCATCCAGGGCCTTGGTCACGTACGGAGTGCGGGGCGCCTCGGCCGGGTGAAGCCGGTTCCAGCGGTCGCACTCGAGGGCATCGCGCCGCAGTTCGTTGTAGCTGGTCACGCTCCAGACGTCCACCTGCACGTTGTATTTTTCCGCCAGCAGCTTTTGCGCCGCCAGCGCCTCGTTGAGTATGGATCCGCTGCCGAACAGATGAGCGGCCGGCTTGCCGCTGGCCGATGCCTGGAAACGGTAGATGCCGCGGATGATACCCTCTTCCACTCCCGCCGGCATCGGCGGCTGCACGTAGTTTTCGTTGCCGATGGTGAGGTAATAAAAGCGCGCCTCTCCCTTTTCGTACATCCGCTCGATGCCGTCCTGAATAATGACGGCGATCTCGTAGGCGTAGGCGGGATCGTAAGCGGCGCAGGTGGGGATGGTGCTGGCCAGCACGTGGCTGTGGCCGTCCTGGTGCTGGAGACCTTCCCCGGCAAGCGTGGTCCTGCCCGCGGTTCCGCCCACCAGGAATCCCCTCCCTCGCGAATCGCCGAACGCCCAGGCGAGATCACCGAATCGCTGGAAGCCGAACATCGAGTAATAGGTGAAGAAGGGAATTACCGGGACGCCGTAGTTGGCATAGGCAGTCCCGGCTGCCGTGAAACTGGCCATGGACCCGGCTTCGGTAATGCCTTCCTCCAAAATCTGCCCGTCCTGGGCTTCCTTGTAATAGAGGAAGTTGTCGCTGTCCACCGGCGTGTAGAGCTGTCCCTGGCTGGCGTAGATGCCATACTGGCGGAACAGCGATTCCATTCCGAAGGTGCGCGCTTCGTCGGGGACGATGGGCACGATGTACTTGCCGACTTCGGGAGACTTCAGCAGATTACGCAGTACGGCGACGAAGGCCATGGTGGTGGATACTTCGCGCCCCGCCGACCCGCCCAGCGAGTCCTTGAACGTATCGAGCGGCGGCGTCTTGATGGCGGCCGGTTTCGGATGGCGCGACGGCATGTACCCGCCCAGCCCTTCGCGGCGCGCCTTGAGATAGCGCATTTCCTCGCTGTTTTCCTCCGGCTTGTAGAAGGAAAGCGTGTGCACCTGTTCGTCGCTGATGGGGATATCGAAGCGCGAGCGGAAATAGACCATCTCCTGCTCGTTGAGCTTCTTCTGCTGGTGCGTCACGTTGCGGCCTTCGCCGGCTTCGCCCAGGCCGTAGCCTTTGACCGTCTTCGCCAGGATGACCGTCGGCTGGCCCGTGTGTCTGGCGGCCTGGAGGTAGGCATTGTAAACCTTCTTCGGATCGTGCCCCCCGCGTTTCAGCTTGAAGATCTCCTCGTCGCTCATGTCCGCGACCAGTTCTCTCAGTTCCGGATATTTGCCGAAGAAATTCTCGCGGGCGTAGGCGCCGCCGTGCGCCTTGAAATTCTGATACTCGCCATCGACGCATTCGTTCATGCGCTTGATGAGCAGGCCGCTCGTGTCTTTGGCGAAGAGGCGATCCCATTCCGAGCCCCACAGCACTTTGATTACATTCCAGCCGGCGCCCCGGAAAGCGGCCTCGAGTTCCTGGATGATGCTGCTGTTTCCGCGCACCGGACCGTCCAGCCTCTGGAGATTGCAGTTCACGACCCAAATCAGGTTGTCGAGCTTTTCCCGCGGAGGCAGGGTGATCGCTCCCAGCGTTTCCGGCTCATCGGTTTCGCCATCGCCCACGAAGGTCCAGATCTTGCGGTCGGTCTTCGCAATGATGCCCCGGTTCTCCAGATAGCGCATGAAGCGGGCGTGATAGATGGAATTGATGGGCCCCAGTCCCATCGAAACCGTGGGAAATTGCCAGAAATCCGGCATCAGCCACGGGTGGGGATATGAGGAAAGCCCCGGTTCGTCGCGCAACTCGTGCCGGAAGTTCTCCAGGTGCTTTGCCGTCAGGCGCCCTTCCAGAAACGCCCGTGAATACACGCCCGGGGAGGCGTGCCCCTGGAAATACACAAAATCGCCCGGTTCTTTGCCGATCCTGGCGCGGAAGAAGTGGTTGTATCCGACCTCGAGCAAAGTCGCCAGGCTGGCATAGGTCGAAATATGCCCGCCGATGCCGTTGTCATACTTGTTGGCCCGGACCACCATGGCCATGGCATTCCAGCGGATGATGCTCTTGATCCTCCGCTCGAGATGACGGTCCCCGGGATAGGGGACTTCATCCTCGGGCGGGATGGTATTGATGTAGGGGGTATTGGGGCGGGCCGGCGCCGCCAGTCCGAGATCGGCGGCCCGTTCCCTCAACTTTTCGAGCAGAAATCGGGCCCGTTCCGGGCCGGCTTCGTCAATCACCTGGTCAAGCGCTTCTATCCATTCCGAAGTTTCCACGGAGTCGGTGTCGGGTAAGACGCCGGAGCCGGATACAGCAGGGTCCTCGGTAATCACCATACGTGTAGTAGACATGGTTATAAGGGTCTCTATTCAAAATAACATGCTCCTCTCATAGAGCCTTGAGCACGCGGACCGTGACGATGGCCTCTCCGACGTGGCGTTGCGTGTGCTCCGCAATATGGATGAGGAGCCCGGTGACGGTCGTGGGGAGTTGCTTTCTCCCGACCCCTCTCGATTCCTGGAGCGCGGCGGGGTCGAGTGCGCGGAGTTGTTCGCTGACGCGGCCGAGGACGCGCCCGAGCTCATCGAGCAACTCCTCGCGCGAGGCTCCGGCGTCCATTTCCGCGGCGAGAGCGGACATTTGCGCTTCGTCGAGGAGGCGTCCCTGGGCATAGGTGAAGAGGCGGTCGATGCTCCGCGCGGCGTGACGGATATGGAATCCGGCGGGTCCGAGGCCGAAGGGGCGCGCCCAGAGTTGCTCGGGGGAGAGGCCCTCGGTCCAGTGGGCGAGGTCGGCGCGGGCTTGTTCGAAGCAATGCAGCACGGCCCGCGGGACGGGGTGGAGATGGGTGAGGCTTCCGGACAACCAGGGTTCTGTCATTTATCCAAGGTAGCAACAGAATCCAGTTCACAGTTCGCGGAACACCTCCGATATGCAGCAATAGTAGGGCCGGAAGCGTGTGATTCTCATCACCCACTCCCGATGGCCCTGGGCGGTGAGAGGGGCGGCGCGGGGAAAAAGTTACCGAAAGGAGTCGTATGGAAGCGACACTACTCGAGCGCGAGCCCGGGGCCTCCAGGGTTGAGGACCGCGCCGGCAAGTATCTGGTCTTTCAACTCGGCCGGGAAGAATTCGGAATTCGGGTTCTGAAGGTCCGGGAAATCATGGGCATCCAGGACATTACGGCCGTGCCGCAGACGCCGGCCCACGTCAAAGGTGTGATTAATCTCCGCGGCAAAGTAATTCCCGTAGTGGACTTGCGGCTGAAGTTCGGTCTGGCGGAGCAGGATTATACGCAGCGCACCTGCATCATTGTGGTTCAGGTGCGTTCGGAGAGCCAGCAGGCCGCAACCATGCTCACCGGCATCGTGGTGGATGGCGTGGCGGAGGTATTGAATGTTTCAGGGGCCGACATCGAAGACATGCCGGACTTCGGTGACGGAACGGCGACGCCGTATTTGTTGGGCGTGGCAAAAGTGAAGGGCAAAGTAAAAATCCTCCTCGAGATCGACCAGGTGCTGTCGAGTCAGGACCTGCACTCGCTGAACGCGCTGGTGCGCTGAGGAGCAAGAGGGAGAACACGAATCATGTCGCAAATGACAATCAGCAAGAAACTGCTTCTCAGCCTGGGAGCGCTCGTTGCCTTCGTGCTGGGGCTGAGCTACGTCTCGCTCAGCGGATTGAGCAGCCTCAACGACGCGCTGGAATCGGCTTATAAGAAAGAAGCGAGGAAGATCGCTCTGGCGGGACAGCTAAATACCAGTGTCTCGGAAATGCTGGCCATGGAAAATGCCGTACTGGTGCGCACCTACACAAAGGACCGCGAAAAGCAGGCGGAAAACTTAAAGGCATACGAAAGAGCGAAGGCGGCCGTTGCAAAGGCGATCTCGGAGGTCAAGCCGTTGATTTACGTCGAGGAAGCCAGGCAGGCAGTGGAGGCAATCGAGCGCGCGGACGCGGCCTGGACGCCGCAACACGAGGCGATGATGCGCCACATCGAGTCGGGCCAGATGGAGTTGGCGATGAAGGTTCACGACGATCGGATCTTGCCACTGACCGATGAACAGAAGAAAGCCGCCGAGAATTTGACGGCGGTCCAGTTCCGGATCGCCAAGGCATCCGAGGAACGCGCCGCCGCAACGCAGGGCACAGCCCGATGGCTGGTGGTGCTGTTCATCAGCCTTTCCCTGCTTGTGGCTGCAATCGCGTTGTTCGTGGTGCGCATGATCGACAAGAACCTCACGCAGGCGGTTTCCGAGCTTTCCGAAGGGGCGGAGCAGGTGGCCAGCGCCGCGGCGCAAGTCTCGGCCTCGAGCCAGTCCCTGGCGCAGGGTTCCTCCGAGCAGGCCGCCTCGCTCGAGGAGACTTCGGCATCGAGCGAGGAGATCAACTCGATGGCGCGCAAGAACAGCGAAAACTCGCGCGGCGCCGCGGACCTCATGACGCAATCGCAGAGCAAGTTCGTTCAGGCCAACGTGTCGCTCGACCACTCCGTGGTGGCGATGGCGGAGATCAACACGCAGAGCGACAAGATCTCGAAGATCATCAAGGTGATTGATGAAATTGCCTTCCAGACGAACATACTCGCGTTGAACGCGGCGGTGGAAGCGGCGCGCGCCGGCGAGGCGGGGATGGGCTTTGCGGTAGTGGCCGACGAGGTGCGGAACCTCGCCCAGCGCTGCGCCCAGGCGGCCAAGGACACCGCATCGCTGATAGAAGAGTCCATCACGAAGTCGAATGACGGCAAAGCCAAAGTGGACCAGGTGGCCACCATGATCCGCGCCATCACGGAGGAGGCCTCCAAGGTGAAAACCCTCGTCGACGAAGTGAACCTCGGAAGCCAGGAACAGGCCCGGGGCATCGAGCAGATCGGCAAGGCGATCATCCAGATGGAACAGGTGACCCAGAAGACCGCGGCCAACGCCGAAGAAAGCGCTTCCGCGGCTGAAGAGTTGAACGCGCAGTCCGAGACATTGAAGGATGTCGTCGAAAAACTCGCGGCCATGGTGGGGGGCGCGGCCGGCGCCGGCGCGCAGAGACTCCATCGCCGCGCGGGCGGGCCGGGCGCAAGACCGGGGCAACGGCACGGGGAACCGGGCGCAAATTCCACGGCGCGCAAGGCAGTGGCTCCGGTTCGCAGCTTCGCGGCAAGCGAACCGGCTCACGCCGGCGCCTCCCCGAAGGATCATCCATTTCCCCTGGATGAGCAATTCAAGGAGTTCTAATCCTCATCATCCGCCGGGGTGGGAGGTCGATTCCCGCCCCAAGGTTCTTTACATCAGGCCTGACCTATGCCAAATCCGGAAGCAGAATCCCTACTGAGGGAGCGTATTGATGAACTCACCACCCGGCTGCTGATCAGTAATGCCGCGGGGGTGGAAAGCGGTTCGGACCAGTTCTTCGCCTTGCTGGCGGAGCTTACCCTCCAGGCGCGGGAGGCCGGCTACGGGGAGGTAGCCGATGTAGCGCGCCAACTGCATTCCACCGGCGAGGAAAAGGAGGGCCTCGCGGATCGCCTTCGGGATGGGCTGGCACGCATCCAGCAAGCTTTGGAGGATGCGCAGTTCGCGGCTCCCGCGCCTGCTTCGGAGCCGGAGCGGCCGCCTGTCAACTCGCTCGCGCACGATCCGGAGATCATCGCCGATTTTATTCTCGAGTCGCGCGAGCATCTATCCTCGATCGAGCAGCGCCTGCTCACCCTCGAGCGGGACCCCGCGAACGCGGAGGCCATTCATTCCATTTTTCGCGGATTCCACACCATCAAGGGTGTGGCGGGATTCCTGGAATTTCCCGCCATTCAGGAAGTGGCGCACGAGGTGGAAACCGCCCTCAACCTGGCGCGGGATGGGAAGCTTGCGGTAACTCCCGCCGTCATTGACGTGATTCTCGAAAGCGTGGATTCCCTCAGTAAGGGGATCGCCGCGGTGGAATCGAGCGGGAACTGCCAGCGGCGCGAAGGACATGATCGTCTGCTCGGGAAGGTGCGGGCTTTGATGGCGGAGCCCTCCGCTGCCGCTGCGGCGGCTCCGGCGGAACCTTCCCCGGCCGAGCCGGCCGCCGCGCCGCCGCCGGAGGACAAGGCGAAGCGCCAGGGGGCGGATGTCTTTCGTGTCCGCGTGGACACCGCCAAACTCGATTACCTCGTGGACATGGTGGGAGAGATGGTGATCGCCCAGTCCATCCTCCGCCACAACCAGGCGCTGGCCGCCATTGCCGATCCATGTCTGCACCGCGATTTCGCGCAACTCGAGCGAATCACCAGCGAAGTGCAGAAGACCGCCATGGCGATGCGCATGGTTCCCGTGGGGCAGCTCTTCCAGCGCACCGCCCGGCTCATTCGCGATCTGTCACGCAAGACGGGCAAGCAGGTGGAACTTGTCACGCGCGGCGGCGATATCGAACTGGACAAGACCATTGCCGAGGAACTGGCCGATCCGCTGATGCACATGGTGCGCAACTCCATCGACCACGGCGTGGAGACACCCGGAGAGCGGGAGGCGGCCGGCAAGAATGCCAAGGCCAGGATCACGCTTGCTGCCTATCACCAGGCGGGGCAAATCGCCGTCGAGGTGGCTGACGACGGCAAGGGGCTGAACAAGGAGAAAATCCTCGCCAAGGCCCGGCAGCGGGCGTTGATTGAGGATGGCGGTCATCTTTCGGAAGCCGATATTTTCCGGCTGATCATGGAACCCGGTTTCTCGACGGCTGACGCGGTCACCGATATTTCCGGACGCGGCGTGGGGATGGATGTGGTTCGCAAACAAGTGGAGAAACTCCGCGGGCGGATCGAGATCCATTCGCGCGCCGGGGAAGGGACTACGTTCCTGATGAAGCTGCCGCTGACCCTGGCCATCATTGACGGGCTGGTGGTGACGGTGGGCCGGCACCGCTACATCGTGCCGCTGTTCGCCGTGCGGGAGATGTTCCGCCCGGCTTCGGACTCGATCTTCACCGTCCAGGACCGCCAGGAAATGGCGCTCGTGCGCGGGCGGCTGCTGCCTGTCGTGCGGCTGTACAAGAGGTTCGGCATCGTTCCCCGCACGAAGGACCCCTGCCAGGCTCTGCTCATTGTCGCGGAAACCGAGGGTCAGGCGTTTTGTCTGATGGTGGATGATCTGGTGGGGAAACAGGAAGTGGTCATCAAGAGTCTGGGGGAAGGGATTGGCGAAGTACGCGGCATCGCCGGCGGAGCCATTCTTGGCGACGGCCGGGTGGGCCTGATCCTCGACATGGAGGGAGTCTGGGGGACGAATGCCGCCGCTTGACAATGTTGCCTGCCGCCCGCTCCGGAGCAGCGAGTTCGCCAAAATCCGCAAGCTGGCCTACGACACCTTCGGCCTCGATCTGAAAGCGGGAAAGGAAACGCTGGTATCCGCGAGGCTCGCCCGGCAGATCCGTCAATCCGGATGCGCAACCTTCGAGGAATACTACCGGCAGGTGGTGGAAGACCGGACAGGCGAGTCTCTCATCAATCTCATTGACGCTCTCACCACGAACCACACGGCGTTCTTTCGGGAACCGGCGCACTTCGATTTCCTGCGAAAGAGATTCCTGCCCGAGCACGCCGGGCGCGGCAACATCGATATCTGGAGCGCGGCCTGTTCGAGCGGCGAGGAGCCCTATTCCATCGCCATGTGTCTGCTCGAGGAACTTGGGACCGCCTCGAAGCAACGGGTTCGCATCCTGGCGACGGACATCTCGACCCGAGTGCTTGCCAAGGCGGCCCAGGGTGTCTATCCGGCCGAGCGCTTCGAGGGAATGGCGCCGCTGCAACTCCGCAGGCACTTTCTGCGTGGCGAAGAACAATGGAATGGGTGGTGTCGCGTAAAAAAGGACGTTCGGGATCTGGTGGAATTTCGCCGCCTCAATCTTTTGGAACCGCTGTCGCAGGTTGGATGTTTCGGGCTGATCTTCTGCCGCAATGTGATGATCTATTTCGACAAGCCAACCCAGCAGCAGGTGGTGCAGCGGCTCTCGGGTTGCCTGATGCCCGGCGGCTATTTGTTCACCGGCCATTCCGAGAGTCTCACCGGCATCGAACATCGCCTCCGCTACATCCAGCCGGCCGTCTACCAGAAACCTCCGCTCGAGAACCTGGAGCGCGGATGGTAAGACTGGTGACAGTGGGAGTGGGAGATTGCGAAGTGAGCGGTAATCCCGCGGCAACGCTCGCGACCTATGCGCTTGGCTCCTGCATCGCCGTGGCGATCCATGATCCGGTGGCGGTTGTAGCCGGCCTGCTCCATTTCATGCTGCCGGAATCATCGCTGAATCCGCACAAGGCCGCTCAGCGTCCGTTCCTTTTCGCCGACACCGGCATCCCGCTGTTGTTTCAAACGGCCTACCAGTTGGGCGCCGAAAAGCGCCGCTTGCTGGTGCGGGTGGCCGGCGGCGCGCAGGTGATGGACGAGGATGGAATTTTCAACATCGGCAAACGGAATTACCTCGCGCTGCGCGATATTTTGTGGCGGTCCGGTGTCATGATTCACGGGGAGGAAGTAGGTGGGATGATCTCACGAACAGTGCGGCTGGAGGTTTCGACGGGGCGGTTTTGGATCCGCGAACCCGGGATGCCGGATCGCGAATTGTAAAGCAAGGCTGCCAGGAGGGAGTGGATGGACGTAATGATTGTGGACGATTCGCCGGCCATGCGGGCCTTCATCCACCGCGTGCTGCTGATGTCGTCGCTCGCGGTGGGCCGCTGCCTCGAGGCGGCAAACGGCGAAGAAGCCTTGCACCTGCTCGAAGGCAACTGGTTGGATGTGGTGCTCACCGACATCCACATGCCGCGGATGGACGGAGAGGAGTTGCTGCGGTGCATGCTCCGGCACGAGGTATGGAAACTGATTCCCGTGGTGGTCCTGTCAGCCGACCAGACACGCGACCGGGCGCGCCGGATGCTCGAGTTGGGCGCGAAGGGTTACGTTTCGAAGCCCTTCACGCCGGAGAAATTGCGAAGGGAACTGGAAAAAAGCCTTGGGGTGGACCGTGCAAGCTTCTAATGAACCCGCTCGCACAACGGAGCCTCGCCGGCCGGAGGATACGCGAGTTTCTTCCGACGCCGGCGGGCCGGCGGGCCCTGTGCGAGCTTCTAATGAACTCGCTCGCACAACGGAGCCTCGCCAGCCGGTGGACTCGCGAGTTCCTTCCCGTGCTGGTGGGCCGGCGGGCCCTGTGCGAGCTTTTGAGGAACACGCGCAAAACGGCGCCCGCCCGCGCGAATCATCGCGGTGTTCCTCGTGCTTTGGGGGCGTGGGACGTGCCCTTTGCGCTTTTGAGATCCACACCGTCTTGTTGTCGGCGGTGGAGGTGGTCCTCGAGACGGCGTGCTGTGCCGGCGTCTTCGAGAGCCGGGAAGAAGGACCGGCGGCGCCCGGCGAAGCGACGATCACCGCCCATGTGCCTTTTGAAGGGAAACCCTCGGGCGAGTTTTCCCTCAATGTTCCGGAGAGCCTGGCGCTGTCATTGGCGGCCCGTTTTCTGGGGCAGGACGAGTGGGAAGTCTCCGCCAATCAGGCCGAAGAGGTGGCGTGCGAACTGGCGAACATGATTTGCGGCTCCGTGCTCAGCAACCTGTGCGCGGACGCCACGTTCCACATGACGCACCCGCACCTCACGAAAGGAGACGGCGGTACGGATTGCGGCGGCGCCGTTTGCCGCTGGTTTGACTTGGGTGACGGGTCTCTGACCGCGTGCCTGACGCTTCGGGAAGCCATATGAGCAAGACGAGGATTCTGATCGTCGACGATTCCGCCATCGTACGCAAATTGCTGGCGGAGTGCCTGTCCGGGGAGAAGGACATGGAAGTGGTGGGCACCGCTCCTGATCCGTTCGTAGCCCGGGACAAGATTCTGACTCTCAAGCCGGATGTGTTGACGCTCGACATCGAGATGCCCCGCATGGACGGGCTGACGTTTCTCAAGAAACTGATGCATTACCAGCCGATGCCGGTGGTGGTGATCAGTTCGCTCGGGCAGGCGGGATGCCAGGCATCGCTCGAGGCGTTGCGGCTGGGAGCCGTGGAGGTCCTGGCCAAGCCCGGAGGCCCTTATTCGGTGGGTGAGCTGAGGGTGGATCTGGCGGCGAAGATTCGCGCGGCCGCGGCGGCTCGAGTGCGGCGAGGGGCTCCCCCCGCGACGCCCGCGTCCCCGGAGCCGCCGCCTAAACCCGCACTGGAGGCCCCGCGGTTCACCGCGACGGCTGAGGCGGGCGGTGTTGTGGCCATCGGAGCCTCCACCGGAGGCACTGAGGCGATTGAGAGCGTACTCAGGCAACTGCCGGCGGACGGCCTTGGAATCGTGATCACGCAGCACATTCCTCCCATGTTCTCCCAGGCCTTCGCCAACCGGCTCAACTCGATTTGTCCCATGGAGGTGAAGGAAGCGCGGGACGGGGATTCCGTGGTGCGCGGCCTTGCCCTGATTGCTCCCGGCAACTTCCACATGCTGCTGCGCAAGTCCCCGGGAGGCGGATTCCGCGTAACCATCCAGGACGGCCCGCGGGTGTGCTACCAGCGGCCTTCGGTGGACGTGATGTTCTGCTCCGTCGCCGAGGCGGCAGGCGCAAATGCGATGGGAGTTCTGCTCACCGGGATGGGGGCCGACGGAGCCAAGGGCCTGCTGAAGATGAAGCAATCCGGCGCGCGCACCATCGCGCAGGATGAAGCAAGCTGCGTCGTCTTCGGCATGCCGAAGGAAGCAATCCGCCTGGGCGCCGCCGATCAGGTGACTCCGCTCAGCCGGATCCCCGCCGCTATCTCGGGTTTCATGAGCCGCATCGGGCGATAGCGCGCCGCGGTGTACTATTCTGGAATCCTCATGACAGGCCCCACGCGGCGCACCCTGCTGGCCTCGCTGGCGGCGGGGGCTTGCGTCTCCGCTCCGGCATCGCCGCGGCCCAATATTCTCTTCATCCTTCCCGATCAGGTCCGGCCGCGGGACCTCTCCATCAACGGCGGAGACAACGTGGCGACGCCCCACATTGACCGCCTGGCGAAAGAAGGCGTTTCCTTCACTAATGCGCTCTCCACCTGTCCGCTGTGCACGCCGTATCGCGCCATGATGCTTTCCGGCAGATATCCGACGCACACGGGAATGGTCATCAACTGGCTGGAATCGAATCCGGCCGATCCATCCATTGCCGGCGCGCTGCAATCAGCCGGCTATGGCACTGGCTATATCGGCAAATGGCACTTGAACGCCGGCAAGATGAAGCGTGACGGATTGTTCATGAGCCAGGAGGCGCGCGAACTCGAGGCGGCTGCCAATTACGCGGTGCGGCCCAAGGTGGAGCAGGACTATGTGAAGTCCAACCCCGAACCCGAATTTGTCCCCCCGGGTCCCGCGCGCCGCGGCTTCGATTTCTGGGCCGCCTACAATTTCCATACTGAATTCCGGCATTCCTACTATTACCGCGACACATCCGAGCGCCTGTACTATCCGGGCTATGAAACCATGGGGCAGGCCGAGGTGGCCATCGAGTACATGCGCGGGCGCATGGCGGCGCGCCAGCCGTTCTTTGCCGTGGTTTCCCCTCATCCGCCGCACCAGCCCTGGACGGAAGCGGCTTCCCCGCCGGGCTATCTCGACCGCGTCCGGCGGCAATTGTCGCGTTCTCCGAACGTGCCGTCCTCCGGCCCCCGGGAACGCGGGGATCTGCGCTATTACTACGCTATGCTGGCGAGCGTCGACGATGCCGTGGGCCGGATGCTCGGCTTTCTCCACTCCTCCGGCCTCGAGGAGAACACCATTGTAGTGTTCACCTCCGATCACGGGGAGATGATGGGCAGCCACGGCAAGTGGGAGAAGATGGCGCCCTATGAGGAGGCGGTGCGGGTCCCGCTGTTTGTGCGCTGGCCCGGGCGAATCCGGCCCGGCAGCCGCTCCGGTGCGCTCTTCACGCCCATGGACCACCTGCCCACTCTGCTCTCGCTTGCCGGCGTACGCTCTCCGTATTCGGAAATCGATGGCATGGATTTGAGCGGCGCGGCGCTGGGGCGGCCGGCGCCCGAGCGCGACGCCGTCCTGATGATGAACTACTCCTCGCACTGGGACTATTTCCATTCGGAATGGCCTTGGCCGGAATGGCGCGCCGCGCGGACCGGACAGCACACGTACGTGAAATGGTATTCCGGCGAGGAGCAACTGTTCGACAACCTGGCCGATCCCTACCAGATGAGGGATTTGTCGAAGACCGCCGCGCCCCTGTTGAAGCAATTGCGGAGCCGCCTGGCTGCTCTTTTGAAAGAGGCCCACGACGACTTTCGTCCGGGACACGGCTACGCCGAGTGGTTCGACGCGGAGCGCAATGTGCGCAAGACCGGTTGGGGGGCGGTTCGCGGTTGAGCCGAGCGGGTGACGCCAATCCTTTTGGGCAGTGGGCGGGTTCACTTCGAAATTGATTTCACCTGGCCGTCGAGCAGTTCCTCGAGCAGCGGCGATTCCGGATACGGATGTCCTTTGTAGCGCCGGAAGCCCTCTCCGAAGCCGATTCCCGCGCGCCGTCCGCAAGTCCGCGTCCACGTCTCCATCATTTCCAGGTAGTTGTCCATTCCATGGTGCTGCTTGAGCCACCGCCGCTGGCTTTCGTGTTCGGCCAGCATGTCGCGCTTGGTGTCGAATACCCCGGAAACATCCACGACGAAGTCGGGCAGAATCGGATTGCCTTCCCGGTCTGTTCCGCCGATGGCGTCCATGAAGTAGAGATGCGGGATGGCGTCGAGCGCCGCCTCGGGATGCTCCGCCAGCGTATGGTAGTTCGGCGCGGGAGCGGCAAAGCAGGCGTCGCGCACCAGCACGCTGGTGGCTTCGTGATCGCACAGGTAGTCCACCGGCGAAGAGGTAAGCACGATGTCCGGCCGGGCCGCGCGCAGCATCTCGACCACGCGGCGGCGCGAGGGTTCGTCGTTGAAGATGGCCAGGTCGCGAAATTCGGCGCAGCGGTATTGCGCGCCGATCAGTTCCGCCGCCCGCTGGGCCTCCTTGCGCCGCACGCACGCGATCTCGTCGGGCGTCAATTCGCGAGAACCCTTGTCGCCCGGAGTCATCGTGACGATCGTAACGTGATGCCGCCGGGCCGCAAGCAGCGCCAGGGTGCCGCCCGCCAGGATCTCCGCATCATCCGGATGCGCATGAATGGAAACGACGCGCATGCTCATGACAGCTTCGAGCGCACCTTATCGCTCATTGCCTTGCCGTCCACGCGCCTGCCCGTCAGTTTCGCCTGCGCCGCCTTCATCACAACGCCCATCTGCTTCAGGCTCGAGATGCCGGTTTCCGCCATTGCGGCGGCAATGGCCTCCTCGATCTCTTCATCGCTCGCCGGGGCGGGCATGTATCCTTCAATCAGCTTCAACTCCGCCTCTTCCTTCAGGGCCTGCTCCTCGCGGCCTCCCTTGCGGAACATATCCGCGGACTCTTTCCGCTGCTTGATGAGGGAGTTGAGAATCTTCATTTCGTCGGATTCATCCGCCTCCTTCATCGTGTCCGCCTTGTGTTTCATCAGCGCGGCCTTAATCATGCGGATCGCGTTGAGCCGAAGTTCATCCTTCGCTTTCATCGCGGTCACCATGTCCTTCTGGACTCGTTCGAGAAGACTCATATTGATTTGCTATTCTAAAGACTTCGATACCACAACGCCACTTTCGAGCGTATTCTTAGTACCAAAATGCACATTAAGAAACAACGTCTTTTGACTCCCGGCCCGACGCCTCTGCTGCCCAAGGCTCTGCACGCGATGATGGCCTCCGACATGCACCATCGCACGCAGGACTTCCAGAAGCTCTACCGCCAGGTGCTTGCTGATTTGAAGGAAGTGTTCGGCACGTCGAACGATGTCCTCCCGCTGGTCTCCTCCGGTTCGGGCGCGATGGAAGCGTCCATCTCGAATCTCTTCCGCCGCGGCGACAAGGTGATTGTTTGCACCGCCGGAAAGTTCGGCGAGCGCTGGGTGGCGATGACCAGGGCTTTCGGCCTCAATTCAGTGGTCCTCGAAGAGCCGTACGGCGATACCGTCAGCCCGGCGCGTGTCGCGGAAGCCCTCGCGGCCAATCCGGACGCGCGCGGGGTCTTCATTCAGGCTTCGGAAACCTCGACCGGCGCGGCGCACGACATTCGCGCCATGGGCGAGATCATCAGGAAGACTGCCGCGATTTTCGTCATCGACGCCATCACCGGTCTCGGCACCATGCCGCTCGATATCGACAACTGGGGGCTCGACGTCCTCATCGGCGGCTCGCAGAAGGCGTTCATGATTCCCCCGGGACTAGGTTTCATTTCGGTGAGCCCCAAGGCGTGGGAACTCAGCAAGACCTGCGATCTGCCGCACTTCTACTTCGATCTGAAGAAGGAACTCAAGTCCGCGCAGAACGGCGAATCGTCCTGGACGCCCGCCGTTTCCCTCATCATCTCGCTCGCCGAGGCGCTGAAGTACGTGAAGGAACTCGGCATGAACAAGCTCATCGAAAACGCCCAGCTTCTGGCCAAGGCCACTCGCGCCGCGGTCACGTCCATGGGCCTCGAACTGTTCAGCCCCGCCTCTCCCGCCGCCTCGGTCACCGCGGTGAAGGCGCCCGCGGGCATGGATTCCGGCGTCATCGTCAAGGGATTCCGCAACGAGTTCGGCATGATCATCGCCAACGGCCAGGGCAGCATGAAGGGACAGATCTTCCGCATCGCCCACCTTGGCTACTTCGATTTCGCCGACTTGTTCGCCGTCATCAGCGCCCTCGAGTTGATTCTCAACGCCAACGGCTTTGCGGCGCCCTATGGAAAGGGCGTGGCCGCCGCGCAGACCGTCTACGCGGAAACGGCATTCGCCAAGGAGACAGTCGGAGCCTGATGAAAATTCTTGTTGCGGAGCCAATGTCTCCGGCTGCCGTGGGGAAGTTGCAGGCACAGCCGGACTGGGAAGTTGTCGTCTCGAATCCGAAAGAATACGCGGCGCATCTCGCCGATTGCGACGCGTTGTTTGTGCGCAGCGCGGTCAAGGTCACCAAAGACGTGCTGGCCAAAGCGGCGAAGTTGCGCGTGATCGGCCGCGCCGGCGTCGGCGTGGACAATGTCGATCTCGCGGCTGCCAGTGCGGCCGGCGTGGTTGTCATGAACACGCCCGGCGGCAATGCCGTTTCCGTGGCTGAACACACGCTGGCCCTCATGCTCGGAATGGCGCGGTCCGTGCCGCAGGCTTCGGCATCCACCATCTCCGGCAAATGGGAAAAGAAAAAATTTCTCGGCAATGAGTTGCGCGGCAAGACTCTCGGCGTGGTGGGTTTGGGAAGCATCGGGCGGGAAGTGGTCCGCCGGGCGCGCGCCTTCGAGATGCGCATCCTCGGTTCGGATCCTTACGTCAGTTCGCAGGCCGCGGCCGACATGAACGTGGAACTCGTTCCGCTGGACGCGTTGCTCGCCTCGAGCGATTACATCTCGCTGCACGTTGCCCTCACGCCCGAAACGCGCAAGATGCTGAACAAGGATGCGTTCGCCAAAATGAAGAACGGCGTTCGCATCGTCAACTGCGCCCGCGGCGAACTTGTCGACGAAGCGGCGCTCCACGAGGCGATGGCCTCCGGCAAGGTAGCCGGCGCCGGACTCGATGTCTTCGATCCGGAACCGCCCGCCGCGGAGAATCCGCTCCTCAAGTCGGGATCCCTGCTTGCCACCCCGCATATCGGCGGCTCCACCGAAGAAGCGCAGGAGATCGTCGGCATCCGCATCGTCGAGCAGGTCATCGACTACCTCCAGAACGGCGTGGCCATCAACGCGGTCAACATGCCCGCGCTCTCGCCCGAGCAGTACAAGACGCTCGGCCCCTACGTGGAACTCGCCGAACGCCTCGGCAACTTCGTGGCCTATGTCGCCACCGGCCACCCGAAGACCGTGCGCATCACTTACTCGGGACGCATTGCGGAATTGAATACCGCCCTGCTCCGCAACGCCGGCGTCGCCGGAGTGGTCAACCGCTCCACCTCCCGGCGCGCCAACCTTGTGAACAGCATGGGCCTTGCCGCCGACCGCGGCTGGAGCGTGGTGGAAAGCCACGATCAGCGCACCGGCCACATGGACTCCATCCGGCTGGAACTCGAAACAGACAAGGGAAACACTTTCGTCGAAGGCGCCGTCGTGCTCGGACGCCCGCGCCTGCTGACGATCGACGGTATCTACTGCGAAGCCATGCTGAGCGGCCACCTCATCTACATGATGAACGAGGACGTCCCCGGAGTGATCGGCCACGTCGGCAACGTGCTCGGCCGCAACAAGGTCAACATCGCCAACTTCACGCTGGGCAGAGAAGAAAGCGGCGAGGCCGGCAAACCGCTGAAAGCCATCGCCCTGGTGGAGACCGACGAAGCCGTGCCCGAGGCCCTGCTTGCACAGTTGATGGAAAACCCGGCGGTCCAGTCGGCCCGCGTGGTCGAGTTCCGGTAGCTGTCTTCGCTGCTGATTCTCCCCGGCGCAGTACACTGAGGCGATGAGATTCGCGCTGTACATGCTGGCGCTCGCGGCCACGCTGTCCGCCCAAAGCAAGGTCGAGCGCATCAAGGTGCACGGCCAATCCCTCGAAGGAAATCTCGAAGGCGACTCGCCCGACCGTGACGTCTCCATCTACCTGCCCGCCGCGTATCAATCCGATCCGGCGCGCCGTTTCCCGGTTCTCTACATGCTTCACGGCTTCACCGACGACGACGCGCGCTGGTTCGGCTTCCGCAAGAATTGGATCAACCTTCACGCCGTGCTTGACCAGGCTCTGGCCGCCGGATCGCGGGAGATGATCGTCGTCATGCCGAATGCGTTTACTGTCTACCAGGGCAGTATGTACTCGCGTTCCATCACCACCGGGGATTGGGAAACGTTCGTCTCCCGGGAACTGGTCGCCTTCCTCGACTCGCACTACCGCACGCTGCCCAGCCGCGCGAGCCGTGGGCTTGCGGGACACTCGATGGGAGGCTACGGCGCGCTGCGTCTGGCGATGAAGCACCCGGAAGTGTTTTCCGCTGTCTACCTGATCAGTCCCTGCTGCCTGGCGCCGCCCAGCGGCGGGAAACCCATGCCCGCGGCGGAAGCAATCAAGACCCCGGCGGAGGTTGTGTCCGCGGACTTCCTCACAAAGGCGATGATTGCTTCGGCGGCGGCGTGGTCGCCGAATCCGAAGAACCCTCCACTCTTCCTGGACCTTCCCTACAAGGGGGGCGAAGTACGCCCTGAGATCTTCGCCAAGTGGGCAGCCAATGCTCCACTCTCGATGATCGACCAGTACATCCCGAATTTGAAGCAGCTCACGGCCATCGCCTTCGATGCGGGACGCGATGACAGCGGCATCGCGGCCACGATCCGCACGCTCGACTCGATTCTGAGCGATTACGCGATTAATCATGTCTATGAGGCCTATGACGGCAATCACGTCAATCGCGTCGCCGAACGCATCGTGAGCAAAGTGATGCCGTTCTTCTCGCATCACCTTTCGTTCCCCACGCTAAGTCACTGATTTGGCATCATACCTGCTACTATCACCCACATGGCGAATCAACAACCTGCTTCCTGGCGCGAGCGGCTGTATCCAATCATTTTTCTTTCGAACAATCTGATCAGCCGGATCGGCGTGGTTCTGGTGACCGCCGCGGCGATCTTTTGGGTTTTTCTCCTGCCCACCTATCTTCAAGGCGAAGCGGCAAGCGCCTATCTGGGGATTCTGCTTTTCCTTGCTCTCCCCAGCGGTTTCTTTCTCGGGCTGGCGCTCATTCCCATCGGCATCGTCCTCTACAGGCGGCGTTTAGGAGGAACTCCCGCCTTAACAAGCGAATTTCCCGTGCTCAGTTGGAGCAATCCGTCGCTGCGGCGTTTGATCATTTTCATTGGCGTGGTGACGTTCGCAAACATGTTGATCGGCGCCAACCTCACATACCGCGCCACCGCGTACATGGAGAGCGTGCAGTTCTGCGGCCTCACCTGCCATACGGTCATGAAGCCGGAATATACGGCGTATCAAAATTCGCCGCACTCGCGAGTGGAATGCGTCAAATGCCACATCGGAGCTGGGGCATCGTGGTTCGTGCGCAGCAAACTGTCCGGTCTCGGGCAGGTGGTTGCCGTCGCGCTGAACAACTATGAACGGCCCATCCCGGTCCCGGTGGCGAACCTGCGTCCGGCGCGCGAGACCTGTGAGGATTGCCATTGGCCCGACAAGTTCGGCGGTGATCGGCTGCGCGTGCTCACGCACTTTGACGACGAAGGCAAGACTACGAAATCCGTGCTGCTGATGCACATCGGCGGCGGCGGCGCGCGCGGCGTCGGCATTCACACCGCGCACGTCGGCAAAGGCGTGCGCATCCGCTATGCGCATTCCGATAACGAGCGCCAGAACATTCCGTGGGTGGAATACGGCCGCAACGGCGAAAAGCGCGATTTCTTTGCCGCCAAAGCCAGGAAGGAAGATATTGCGAAAATGGACGTGCGCGAAATGGACTGCATGGATTGCCACAACCGTCCCAGCCACAGTTTCGAGACTCCCGAGGGGGCGCTTGACAGGATGATGGCGGCGGGAGCCATCGCGCCGGACCTGCCGCAGATCCGGAAGGCTGCGCTCGAGATCCTCAAGAAAAATTACACCTCCACCGCTCAGGCCGAATCCGAGATCCCTGCCGCTGTCGAGCGTTTCTATAAAGAGAAGAGCGCGGACGTGTACTCGAAACGCCAGGCTGCCGTGCAATCCGCGGCGAAAGGCGTGCTTGCCATCTGGAGCCGCAATGTCTTCCCCGAGATGAAGATCAACTGGGGGACCTACATCAACAACATCGGACACAACGATTTTCCCGGATGTTTCCGCTGCCATGACGGCGAACACAAGTCCGCCGACGGGAAAGCCGTGGAGCAGGATTGCAACACATGCCACTCACTCCTCGCCATGGACGAAGCCTCTCCGAAGATTCTCACGGAACTGGGCGTCGACTGACTCATCCGGCGCTGAACCGGGTAGCGCGCCTTCATACCGCCGCGCGAGTCCAACCGGCAATTTTTCTTCTTAAGGTTGACAATCTTTCCGCCGGTTTTACGCGTTATAATACAGGTGCTTTCGAGAGGAGACTTCATTTGACCCTGCGAGCCTTCACCTCCGCCTTGCTGACCATACTGCTCGGCCTGGAGTTGCCTGCCGCGCGCGCCTGGGCGCAAGCGCAGGAGCAGCCTCCCCCATCCAAACTGAACCTCATCATTGTTGAGGGCGAGGGGGCCATCAACAACGTCAAACAGCGCAGCGTGCGCGAGCCGATCGTTCAGGTGGAAGACGAGAACCATAAGCCGGTGGCCGGGGCCAGCGTAGCCTTCCTGCTGCCTGGTAACGGCGCCAGCGGAACCTTTGCAAACGGTTCCCGCCTGCTCACCGTGATGACCGATCAGAACGGCCGCGCCGTCATGAACGGTTTTACGCCGAATAACGTTGCGGGGAAAATGCAAATTCGCGTAACCGCATCCTTCCGTGGACAGACCGCGACGGCAGTCATGACACAGACGAACGTGCTTGCGGCGGCGGCCGCGGGCGGCATCGCTGCCGGCAAGCTGATTGCGATTCTCGCCGCTGTGGGTGGCGCGGCGGCCGCGGGGGTCGCCGTGGCCGTGACCCGGAACGGCGGCTCAAGCCCTGCCGGCCCCACTCCGACACCCGCGCCCACCGTCATCAGCCCCGGAAGCCCCACCGTCGGGCCTCCGCGCTAGCCGGATTGGAACTAAAGGAGAGCAAGCCATGAAACTCGCATTCCTCACTTTGTCGGCGGCTGCCGCCCTTTTCGCGCAGAACTCCGTGCAGGGACCGTTGGTGGGCTGGGTCTACGACTCCGCCAGTGAATCGGTGCGTTCCGTCCTGGGCATCCCCGGCGCATCCACGATGGGGGCAGGCGTGAACGCCTCCCGCGCCGCGGTCGCCGGTAATCGCGGCTATGCCATCGCGATGAAAGGCGACAACCGCCAGCCGGCGCTGCTTGATCTGCGTACCGGCGAATCCAAAGACCTCGATGTCGCCGCCGGCGCGGACCGCGCCATCTGGAGCGCTTCCGGCGCGGTTGCCGTGATCGCGTATCCGGACGCGAACAAACTCATCCTGATGAAGGGTTTCCCGGACGAGCCGGCAGTCGCGCTCACTCTCGACCTTGCGGCCGAAGGCATGCCCCAATCCGTCTCCGTCGCCGACGACGGCGCCGGACTGCTGGCGGTCTACGACTCGGGCATCCTCGTGTTTGACGGCGACGGCAACCGCTGGAAGCTGAATTTCGAGGCGCAAGCCCGCGGCGCTTCGTTCCTCGAGGGCTCGCACGATGCTCTGGTCTCCGGCGATGGCGGCGTGTGGCTGGTGAGCGACGCCACTGGAAGTGGCGCCAGCCGGCGTGTGTGGGAAGGCAACGCTGTATCGTCCGTTGCTTCCTCGAACGGAAACCTTGCTCTCATTGTGGACGGCGACGGCGGCATCATTGCCGTCAATCTCAAGACTGGTGATGCCCGCAAGGTCGATTGCGGCTGTGTCGCCACTACGCTCTCCCGCATGTCCCAGGGTGTGTTCCGGATCAGCGAACTCAATAATGGACCCTTGTGGCTGGTGGATCTCAATGGCCAGGACCCAAGGGCGGTCTTTGTTCCCGCGGACGTAAAGTCCGAGTAGTCACCGAACCGCGCACTTTACAAGAGTAACGGAGAGTCATCATGCGTCGTGGATGCATCTCGGGTCTTATTGTCTCTATCGCTTTGGGCGCCGCAGCCCCATCGCTTGCGCAGACACTGTCGATTAACTTTGTTTCCCCGGATCGCGCCGTGGCTGGCAGTGGGCCCGTTCCCATCACCCTTTTTGGGAATGGTTTCACGAGTTGCACGAAGGTCCGCTTCAACGGAACCGACCTCGCTTCCACAGCGGGAACCGGCACCTTAGCCGCGACTGTCCCCTCTTCGTTCCTTACCACTCCCGGCGTGTTTCCGGTGGGAGCGTTCTACTATCAGCAAATCGTGGTGGGGAACCAGATCCTCTGCTCCACCAGCGGTACGCCCAGCACGAATACAGTCAACTTCACGGTTATTCCGGTTCTGAATATCACCACGACCTCCCCACTGCCCACTGCCACTGTCAATCAAAGTTATCAGTTCAACTTCCCGGCCACGGGAGGCCAGGCGGGTTACGTGTGGAGCTTGCTCCCCGGCTTCACGCCTCCCTCCGGCCTCACATTCAGTTCCACTGGAATTCTGTCCGGGATCCCCACAACTACAGGAACCTTCCCCATCGGCGTACAAGTGATGGACTGTGACGGAGGCAACTTTGACGGGCCTTGCATTACTCAGACGGCAAGAGGCCAATTCTCCCTCACGATCAGCTCGGATATCGTCATCACCAGTTCGTCGCCGCTGCCCAATGGCGTGGTGGGTCAGAGTTATCCGCCGTTCACGTTTGCCGCAACCGGAGGAACACCCCCGTACGTCTGGTCGTTCGGACAAGGCAGCGCCATCCCTCCCGGTCTTTCGCTCTCGTCGAGCGGTGTGTTAAGCGGTACTCCCAGCGCGGGGGGGACGTTCAATTTCGTCGTGGATGCGACGGACTGCGGCGGAAGCCTTCAGCAGACTTGCAACCCCCGCACGCGCTCGAAGACGTTCAGCATCACCATCACCTCCGGCCCCACCATTACTACTTCTTCGCCCTTGCCTGCGGGCACAGTGGGGCAGACCTACGGACCCGTCACATTAGCCGCGGTGGGAGGGACGCAACCCTACACCTGGTCAATCCTCGTCGGCCAATTGCCGGCGGGCCTTGCCCTGAACCCAACCACCGGCGTCATCTCCGGTACCCCCACCACCCCCGGGACGACCCCTTTCACCGTTCAGGTGACGGACGCGCGCCAGCAGACGGGCACCCGAGGATTCAGCATCACCATCGGCGGCAGTCCGCTCCAGATTCTCACCACATCACTCAACAGCGGCAGTGTCGGCGCATCCTACTCGCAACAACTGACTGCCAGCGGAGGCGCCCAGCCCTATTCGTGGTCTATCCCGGTGGGCCAACTGCCCGCCGGACTCATCCTCAACTCTTCCACGGGGTTCATCACCGGAACTCCCACCACGGCGGGCACGTTCAACTTCACCGCTCAGGTTACCGACTCGCTGCAAGGGACCGCCTCGCGAGCCTTCTCCATTCAAATCGTTGCCTCGAACGCGCTTCAGATCGTCACGGCATCACTGAGCGGTGGTACATTGGGCGTCGCTTACTCGCAGCAGGTCCAAGCCACCGGAGGCGCGCCGCCTTACTCATGGTCCGTCAGCGTTGGTGCGTTACCGCCGGGGCTATCCATTGCCACAGTCAACAATTTCGGCGTCATCTCAGGGACACCTGCCTCAGCCGGAACCTTCAATTTCACCATTCAGGTATTCGACTCCCAGGAACATTCCGCTTCGCGCAGCTTCACCATTGCGATCAGTTCCACCACATTGCAGATAATCACCACGTCGCTCGCCACAGGCAGCGTGGGCACGTTCTATTCGCAGGCGCTCAGCGCCACGGGCGGCGTGCAGCCCCTGACGTGGTCCGCAATAGCCGGTCAACTGCCACCGGGTCTGACCCTGAACCCCTCGAGCGGGGTGCTTTCCGGGACGCCGCAACTACCTGGATCCTTCACGTTCACCGTGCAGGTGGCGGATTCACAGGAACATACCGCCTCGCGCAGTTTCACGGTACAGATCACCTCGGGTCTGACAATACAGACCACCAGCCTGCCGCAGGGGCGCGTCGGGCAGTTCTATCAGCAGCTTCTGACCGCTACCGGTGGGTCCGGAACGCTCACCTGGTCTCCGCTCACGGCCCTGCCGCCCGGCTTGACGCTGAATTCCGCGACAGGGGTGCTGAGCGGGACCCCAACGCAGGCCGCCGATTTCACACTGCTGATCCAGGTGCAGGATACAACCGGCGCCACGGCTTCGCGCACCCTTCTGCTGAGCATTACCGCCTCGCTCATCATCAATACGGAATCTCCCTTGCCGTCCGCCACCGTGGGCGCGGCCTATAACGTTGCATTCTCCGCATCGGGCGGTATCACTCCCTTCCGCTGGGCGGCGTTGACTCCTCCGCCCGCGGGCCTGACTTTCGACATTCTGGGCAACCTCACCGGCACTCCCACGCAGGCCGGCGCCGTCACCTTCACGGTCCAGGTGACGGACGCCGTCGGCACAACGGTAGCGAAAGACTTCACGATCACCGTCGGCCAAGGCTTCCAGATCACCACTCCCGGCCTGCCGAACGGAGCCGTCGGCCGGCTGTACAACCAGACCCTCAGTTCGACAGGCGGGCGCGCTCCCATCACCTGGGGCCTCGATAACGGCGGCGGCCCGCTGCCCACCGGCCTTCTGTTGAATCCCACCACTGGAATCCTGAACGGCACTCCGACGGCGGCCGGTGATTTCACCTTCATCATCTTCGCTCTCGATGCCGATCAGCGCCGCGTCACCAAGACATTCACCATGTCCATCACCGGGCAGTTCCAGATCACGACAACAACGCTGCCCAATGGCGTGGTGGGAACAGCCTACTCCCAGACACTCGCCGCCACCGGCGGGGTGGGGGCCGTCACCTGGTCCCAACCTTCCGGCACGTTGCCAACCAGCCTGCAACTGAACACTTCCACCGGCGCCATCAGCGGGACACCCAGCGAAGCAGGGACGTTCCCGTTCACCATTCAGGCCGCCGATTCCGGCAGCCAGAGGGCGCAGCAAAGCTACACCATCGTCATCATCGCGCCGCTGAGCATCACCACCAGTTCGCTGCCGAACGGGACGCTCAACGTAGCCTACAGCGCATCGCTGACGGCCGCCGGGGGCGAATCGCCCTACACGTGGTCGCAATCCGGCCTGCCGGACGGCCTGACGCTGGATGCGGCAAGCGGAGCCATCAGCGGCACACCCACGAGAGCCGATAGCTTCACGGTTACGGTCACGGTTACCGACAAAGCCAGCCGTACGGCGACCCAATCCTATACGGTGCGCATCGGCGCCGGACTCAGCGTCACCACATCCTCGCTGCCTTCGGGAACCGCCGGCATCGCTTACTCCCAGACGCTTCAGGCATCCGGCGGTGCGGCGGGGCGAACGTGGTCCGCCACCGGGAATCTTCCGCCCGGGCTTACGCTGGCTGGAGCCACCGGCATCATTAGCGGCACTCCTTCTCAGGCGGGTACGTTCTCCTTCACCGCGCGCGTTCAGGATAACCAGGGCAACACTGCCACCGCGCCGCTTTCCATCACCATCGTGGCGCTGCCGGTGAGCGGGATTTCCATCAGCACCGTGGGGATCAACGTCGGGCCGGGCGACCAGCCGGGCATCGCGATCAAGTTGACCGAACCTGCTCCCGCGGACCTCACAGGCGCTCTCACGGTAGCCTTCAGGTCCGACGCGGGCATCACGGACCCGGCACTGAAGTTCTCGCTCGGCGAACATCCGCGCTTCAGCATCTCCAGAGGGCAGACCAATGCCACGTTCCCTGATGCCGCTGCCGGGCTGAACCTGGCGCTGGGCACGGTGGCGGGAACCATCACCATCACGCTGAACCTCAATGCCGGTGGCGTGGATGTCACGCCCACTCCAGCGCCCACGCAGACCATCGTCATCCCCAAGGCCGCCCCGGTCATCTCGACGATGACGCTCTCGCGCAGCGGCAATACGTTGACCATCGATATCACCGGATTCGCCACCCCGCGCGAGGTGACCTCGGCCGAAATTGCATTTACGCCGAGAGCGGGTACGACTGTCCAAACCACGAACTTCACGGTGCCCGTGACCTCGCAGTTCAACAGCTACTATGGCAATGCGGGCAATGATCAGTTCGGCAGCACGTTCCGGCTCACGATTCCGTTCACGGTGACGCCGGACGCGACAGTCATCAGCGGAGCCTCGGTGACGCTGGTGAACTCCGCCGGACGCTCGCAGCCCAGGAGCGGCACGTTCCCATAAGCAATCAACGTGTGAGCCGGGATGTTACTCCGGCACGCCCGCCAGCCAGTAGCCCGGCCGTGTACGCACGGTCAGATTCGGCTGGCGCACGCTCACCTGGATGGCGTGCCAGCCGCCTTCGATCTTATTGTTCGGGTTGTAGCTGATCAGATACTGGCTGTGCAGTTCTTCGCCGATCTGGCTCACTGCCTCTTCGAGCGCGCGCTGCGAAATGAAGCCGTATTCCCGTCCGCCGGTGAACTTCGTGAACACCTCCGCGGGGTTCGAGACGAAGATGGCCTTCACCTGGCGGAAGATTTCCACAAAGGCCGGAAGCACATTGCCTGTACCGGTGTACTGCGCCACGGTGTTCGGGGTGGCGACGCTCCCGTCCGGCATGTGCATGGCCGAGGGCGGAATGGGGTTCGGCCGCGGAACCGGAGTCTTGGCAAGCAGCGTATTCAGGAAGCGGCTCATGTTGATGGTGTAGATTTGGACGTTATTCACCTCCGCAAGCAGCAGAGCCTCCCGCAGTTTCCCTTCGCTGCCCTTGTCGCGCGTCTCGCTGATGAGGAGGATGATCCTGCGGCGGTCTTTGGGGCGGTGCGAGAGCATACGCACGGTGTCGTTGACCGCGTCAATCTGGCGCGCCGTGGAACTGCCCGGATTGATCTTTTCGAGCGCGGCCTTCACCTTCGCGCCGTCGGAAGTGAAGTCCTGCATCACGCGAATGCGATGGTCGAAGGCTACAATTGCGACCGTGCCCTGTTCGCCGACCACGAGGTTCTCGAGCAGCGGCCCGATCTTCTTGATCTTCGGCAGTACATCTTCGGTCACCGCATCGGCCTGAATCACGACGGCCACGTCAATCGGCTGGAACGTGACGTCCACCTTGATGTCCTGGGGCTTGTCGTTGTCGAGAACGACAAAATCCTGAGTCGTCAGCCCGTTGACGAAGTTCCCGTCCTTGTCTAACACCACCGTCGGCGCGATGACCACGTTCACAATAGTCCGGATGGTCCTCCCTTCTTCCTGCGAGGAAGCCACCATCACCGATGCCATCAGCACCGCTGCCAGTTTCCTGGACATCTGTATTGTGAATGCCATCCAATCGCCTCCAGTTTCTTAATGACCCGTCTTTCCGTCGAGCAAATCCACGATATGGGGCACTAGTTTCACGATAGCATTGAGGGACTCGAGGGCCCCCTTGGGAGACCCGGGGAGATTGACAATGAGCGTCCGCCCCACGGTTCCGGCGACGCTGCGCGAGAGCGCGGCAAGCGGGGTCGACTTCAAACCTTCCAGCCGCATCAGTTCGCTGAGGCCCGGAATCTCCTTCTCGATTACCGCCCGTGTCGCCTCCGGTGTCACATCGCGCTCCGCCACGCCCGTTCCGCCGGTGGTAAACACTGCCTGAAGTTGGCGCAACTGGGCCAGTTCGCGCAGCCGCTCCGAGATCCGTTCGGCGTCGTCCGGAAGAACTTCCATCAACTCCACGGCCCAGCCTAAGGCCTCGATGCGTTCGCGCAGCATGGGTCCGGACCGGTCCTCGCGCGTGCCCGCATACGAGGAATCGCTGATGGTCAGGATGCCGGCGCGGATCATTTCTGCTTCCTCCGGAAATCGCCGCTTTTGCCGCCCGTCTTCTCGAGCAGGTACACGTCCTGGATCTCGATTCCCTTGTCGAGCGCCTTGGTCATGTCGTAGACGGTGAGAGCGGCCACCGACGCCGCCGTGAGGGCCTCCATCTCCACGCCGGTCTGCCCCGTGGTGGTGACGGTGGAAACAATGCGCACGCCTTTTGTTTCGACCTTCGTTTCCACATCCACGTGGCTCAGCATCAGCGGATGACACATCGGGATCAACTCGCTGGTCTTCTTGGCCGCGCAGATGCCCGCAAAGCGCGCCACTTCCAGCGGATTCCCTTTCGGATTGCGTGGCAATTCCGACAACACCCGTGGCCGGATGCGCACGAAGGCATGCGCCCGCGCGGTACGCTTTGTTCCCGCCTTGTCCGAAACGTCCACCATGCGGGCCGAGCCGCTTTCGTCGTAATGCGATAGTTTTTTCATTGCAAGAGCACCGGCATCCATTCTCCGGCGGGCCAGAAATCGCGCTCCGCATCCACCACCAGGAATGCATTCGCCCGCGCCATGGCCGGCACATCACTCGATCCCTGCCACGGCTCCGGCGTCACCTGGCTGCCGTCCGCCGACACCACCGCCGGCAGGAACCGCGTCAGCCCAGGTTTGTGCCGGAAATCGCGCGTCAAACGTGCCGAAAGGAACGGAAGCCGCGGCTCCACAATTCCACTGAGCAATTCCACTGCCGCGCGCGCGAAGATTTCGAAGGTCACCATGGTCGAGCCCGGATTGCCGGGCAGACCGAAGAAGAACTTGTTCCGCGCCCTTCCGAATACCAGCGGCTGTCCGGGCTGGATCAACACGCGGGTGAAGAAGAACTCCGCTCCGAGGCCGGCGAGCACCTGCTCGACAAGATCGTATTTGCCCGCCGAGACGCCGCCGGAAAGCAGCAGAAGATCTTCGCGCAGCCCTCGCTCCACCAGTTCGCGCGTGTGCGCGTACACGTCGCGGGCAACCGGCAGCGGGCGAGGTTCGCCGCCCGCGCTTTTCACTTGCGCCGCCAGCGCCCACGCGTTGGAATTCCTCACCTGAAACTCCAGCGGTGTTTCCCCCGCGTCCACCACTTCATCGCCGGTGGAGAGAATTGCCACAGTTGGCTTGCGGTACACCGGCGCCCGCAAGCAGCCCACGGTGGCGAGCATGGCGATGCGCGTGTGTGTGAGCGCGCTTCCCTGGGTCACTACGGCGCTTCCGGCGCGTGCCTCACTGCCCGCGGGATTGATGAATTCGCCCGGTTTGGCTGTACGTTCCGTTCGCATGCGGTTGCCCTCGCGCGTGGTGTGCTCCACCATGACGACGGCGTCGGCCCCGGCCGGAATGGGAGCGCCCGTCATGATCTCCACCGCCTGCCTGGGACCGGCATGGAGCGCGGAACTTTCTCCCGCGCGCACCTCCCCGATGACTTCAAACTCTCCCGGCAAGTCTTGGGCGCGCACTGCGAATCCGTCGCGAACGGAGCGCGCCACAGGCGGGTAGTCGCGATCGGCGCGGACGTCGCGCGCAAGCACACGGCCGAAGGCGTCCTCCAACCCCACTTCTTCCACGATCGGCGTGAATTGCCGCCCGCGGACCTGGCGTAACACCTCTGCCCGCGCCTCCTGAAACGAAAAAGCCCTCACCACGCTAATTGTATCGTGGACTACCGTCCCGCCGATTCCACGCTCAGGGTCGGGTCCGCGCCATCCCACGTTACGTCGGCCGTGGGACCATAAGTGGCCACCACCTTCTTTCCCAGCAGGCGCAAGTAGACCGTCAACTGCGTGCGGTGGTGCGCCGTGTGCAGGACGCGGCGCCAGAATACCCAGATCCTCTCCCGCCGCGCATCAAAGAACGGCACTTCCTCGAGCCACCAACCGGTATCGCGCGCAGCGAGAAACGGCAGCCGCGGCAGTGCCAGCGCTGCCATGCGCGCCGCGAAGGATCCGGGTGTCTTTTCCACGGGCAGCACTTCGGCCGGGGGCGGTTCCGGGACACCGAGGAATTCTCCGAAGAACCGGCGCTCGGAGAGCAACTGGTGCTCCATGATCTTGCCCACGCTGCTCGACCGCGCGTGCGGCTGATAGGTAAGGTCGGCGGGTTGGAACTCACGCCATACGGAAACCACTTTGTTGGTCTCGCTCGCGTAGGTGTCGAGTACGTGTTGATAGGCGGGGTCCGCGGCCCTGGGAATCGCCGCCGCGGCAATTGCGGTGTACGGGTAGATCATGGCTCCTCTTACTCCAGGCGCCAGGGCGAGACTTCGGGCCACTTCTTCATCTCGTTGAGCGCCCACTCGTTCGACTTATCCTTGTGGCACAGGATGCAGGGGTTGGGAATTTTGTATTGCACGGTCATTGCCGGCGAGAGAAACCGGAACGTGTGGCTTCTGACATAGACTCCCTGAGCGGTCTGCGCGATTTCGGGCATGTGGCAGGCTTTGCACTCGCTTCCGGCGCTGCCGGCTTTGTGGTGTGTGTGCGCTTCCAGACTTCCGCGCGGTCCGTTCGGCGATTCGAGCCCGTGGCATTGGCGGCACAGCGCGTTTCCGGGACGAACAGTATCGGCGTTGAATTCCGTTCCATGCACGTCATGGCAGGTAAAACATTTCACCCCTTTGTTGTGCATGACGCTGGTGACGAAATCATTCCCCTGCATCCGGTTCTTGTGCGCGGAACCGTCGGGGAAATGAGTGAACGAGGTCTCGCCGAGTTTGTGCTCCTCGAGCGCCCAGTGGTCGCTGAGACGCTCGCCCGGCTCAAAGCCCACCGGCCAATCGAAATACTTGCCTTCGATGGGATTGTTGAGCGGGCGCCCCTGTGAATGGCATTGGATGCAGACGTCATTGGCTCGGACGTAGTCGAGACGCGCGGGGTTCACGATGTTGGATTTGGAGGGCGCCCGGACATGCGCTCCGCCCGCTCCATGGCACTTCTCGCAGCCGACGTTCCATTCCGTTACCGTCTTCGTCTTCACGTTGTAGTTCACCGAATGGCAGCCGTCGCACAACGGTCCGGTGGGGCGCTTCATCTGCTCGGGCGGATAATGCGGGACCCACCAGTCGGTTCCGGCACGGACATGATAGGGCCGCCAAACACCCGCACGCACGTCCCACTGTGCTCCCAGCACGAAGTAGTCATCGCCGATCTTTGTGAAGTAACGCTGTTTCCATTTGCTTCCGTAGGTGAAGACAATGTCTTCCTTGCGGAAATTGACAACCGGATTCGGCTTGGAAAAATCGCCGAGGATGGCATCCGGGCTCCGTTTGATATCCACCAGAATATTGGCCATCCGGGTCTTCTTCCAGCGGTCGTAAATCGATGCGTGGCAAGTGCGGCACTTCTCCGATCCTGCATAATCCCGTTGCGCCCACGCCGGCGCGATCAGCAGCCAGCCCAGTAGCAGAACTCTCATCCCAGCCTCCTTACAGCCCACGTTCACGAAGTTTATAGAACACGACGGGGGTGATCAGTAGGGACAACACCATGGACACGGTGACGCCGCCGATCACGGCAATAGCCAGTGGTTGCAGCAACTGCGCGCCGGAGCCTACCCCCAGAGCCAGCGGCAGCATGCCGGAAACCGTCGCCAGCGCCGTCATCAGAATCGGCCGCAGACGCCTGCGCCCGGCTTGGAAAATGGCCTCGCGCAGCGGATAGCCGCGCTTGGTGAAGTACTTCTCCGAATCGAGCATGAGAATCCCGTTCTTATGGACAATGCCGACCACCATGATTGCGCCCATGAAGGAACTGATGTTCAAAGTGGACTTCGTGATCCAAAGAGCGAGAAGGGAACCGGATCCGCAAAGAATAGTAGCCAGCAGGATGGCAATCGGATGGGAGAACGAGCGGAATTCGAAAACAAGGATGATGAAGATGAGGAAGATGGACATCAACAGCACTTGCAGCAGGCCGAGGAACGATTCCTGCTGGATCTGGTAGAGCCCGCCGAACTCGATTTCGGTGCCCGCGGGGAGCGGCACCTCCCGGAACAGGCGCTCGCGGATTTCCTGCATCGCCGAGCCGAGATCGCGGCCCGAGAGATAGGCCGTCACCGAGGTAAGATTGCGCAGGTTGTCGCGGTGAATCTCGGTGACGCCTTCCTCCATCTCCACGTTGGCGATGCTCGCCAGCGGCATCGAGGTCCCGTTGGGCGAGGTGAGCAGCAGGGTCTTGAGCTTTTCCACTGAGGCGCGGTAGGCGAGCGGGTAGCGGACCCGAATTCCGATGAGCCGCTCACCCTTGATCATCTGGGAAGCGACCTCGCCATCGAGGACGGCGGCCTCGAGATCCGCCACGTCCTTTACGCCGAACCCGGCCCGTTCCGCCTTCACGGGGTCGACCCGGAAGTTCACCGAAGGGCCGATGACGATGGTTTGGTTGACGATGTCCACCACGCCCTTCACCTTGGGCAGCCACTGCTCGATGCGATTCGCCACTTCCTTGAACGTCGCCTCATCGGGGTGATAGATCTTGATCTCGATTGGCTTCGGCGACCATGCCAGGTCGCCGATCAGATCTTCGAGAATGTGGGGAAACTCGACGTCGATAGACGGTTCCGCCTGCCTGATCTTGATTCGCAGTTCGTCCGTCACCTCCTCGAGGCTCCGCTTGCGCTCCTTTTTCAGCTTGATGAGAAAATCGCCGGTGTTCGGCTCGGCAATCGCGAGCGCGAGCCGTGCGCCGGTGCGCCGCGAGAAACTCTCCACTTCCGGAGTCTCCCGAAGAAACACTTCGATGTGCCGCAGGACGCGGTCGCTCTCCTGAAGCGAGGTGCCCGCGGGCATGATGTAGTCCAGGACAAACGCCCCTTCGTCCATTTCCGGAAGAAAGCCGCTGCCCAGGGTATTGTAGAGCGCCGCCATGCCGGCGACGATCACCGCGCAGGCGAGGAAGACGATTTTGGTGTGCAGCAGGACCCAGTGGAGGGCGCATTCGTACCATGCGCTCAGTTTCAGCAGAATGCGTCCTTCGCCCGCATGCTCGGCTTCTTCCAGTTGTGCCTCAGCCGGACCCTGGCGCGGCTTCAAGAACAACGAGGCAAGGACCGGCGTAAAGAAGATGGCGAGAAACAGCGATGCAAGCAGCGCGGTCACCATGGTCATTGCCAGCGCGCGGAAGAATACGGCGGTAATGCCGCCCAGAAACACCAGGGGAACAAAGACAACTATCGGCGTCAGAGTGGACCCGATAAGCGCCGGCGTCAATTCGACAATCGCGCTGCGCGCGGCCTCGCCCGGCGACTGCCCCATCGACAAGTGGACCATGATGTTTTCCACCATCACGATGGCGTCGTCGATGACCACGCCGATACAGGCCGCCAGCCCGCCGAGCGTCATGAGATTGAAACTCATGTGGAAGAGATGCATGAAAACCACGGCAATCAGGGTGGCGATAGGAATCACCAGCGCCGCCACCAGGGTGGTACGCCAACTCTTCAGGAAGAGCAGCAGCACGAGAACGGAAAGCCCCAAGCCGATGGCGATGCTCTCGGTGACGCTGCCGATCGAGTCCTTCACGAGCACGGACTGATCGTAGAAGATCGAGAGTTCCGTATCCGGGGGAAGAGTGCGGCGAATGTCCCGGATCTCTTTGTTGACGGCGTCGGCAATGGCGACAGCGTTGCCGTCCGGCTGCTGGAGAACGTTCACCAGGACGGCAGGCCGGCCATTCGCCGTGACGATGTTGTAGACCGGCTTCTCTCCAGGCACAACCTGCGCCAGATCCTTCACGAGCACGGGATTTCCCTTCACCACCTCCACCACGGCATTCTCAATCTGCTCGCGCTCGCGCATCATGCCGGTGACGGTGGCGAGGTAGAGATGATAATTTTCCTGAACCATCCCCGAGGAAGCAATGAGGTTCGTGTTGCGAATCGCATCCACTACCTTCGTGAGAGAGAGACCGTAGCTGTTGAGCTTTTCCGGCTGGACCAGGATGTGATACTCGGGTTGGCGCCCGCCGACAATGCGCGTTTCCGCCACGCCGGGGAGCCGGTACAGTCTGGGGGCGAGATTGTAATAGACGAGTTCCCACAACTCTGAAAGCGATTTCGTTTTCGAGGTAACGCTGAACCCGATCATCGGGAAGACGGAAAAGGTGAGCCGGTTAATGTAGAACCGCACCTGCGGCGGCAGCGACGGAGTGATCTGCGAGATGCGGCCCTGCACCAGGTGGAGCGCGTTGAGAATATCCACATCCCAACGGAAGAAGACGCTGATTTCCGTCGAGCCGCGCGCCGTCACCGAGCGCACATTCGTGATGCCCGGGACCAGGCGGATGGCCTCCTCGATGGGCCGCGTCACCGTGAGCATTTCCACGTCCACAGGCGCGATCCCGTTATCCACCAGGATCACAATGCGCGGAAAATCCGTCTGCGGAAAGATCGAGATCGGCACCTGAAACATCAGGATCAGGCCGGCCACGGCAAAGCTGAAGGCCACCAGAACCAGAGCCCGGCCGTGCGCCTGAACGAAATCGGCCACCCGGCTGGTCATTTGCCCGCGTCTCCGCTGAACTGCACCTGCGCGCCGTCCGGCAGTCCGTATCCGGCTTCGGTGATGACGGTTTCCCCTTCCTTCAGCCCTTTCAGCACCTGCACCTTGCCATCGAACGTGATGCCGCATTCGACGTCGCGCTTGTGGGCGATCTTCTTCTCGTCGACGGTCATCACGAAGCCTGTACGCGTGCCCTCATGGAACTGCACCGCCGCGAGGGGGACAACGACACTCGATACGCTTGCCCCGAGCAGAAAGTTCACCTGGCCGAACAGGCCGGCACGCAGGCTTGCGGGCGGATTGGCGATCTCGCACCACGCCTCCACCGTGCGGCGCGCGGGATCAAGCGCCCGGTTCACCATCGACACTCTCCCTGGCGTTGCGCTCTCCGGGTGATCGGTCGGGAGGAAGCGGCACGCCATGCCCATGCTCAACTCATGGGCCTCCGTTTCGGGTACTTGAGCACGGGCCTGCGCAACAGCCATGTCCACGACGGTGAAAATCGGAGTGTCGGGCTTGGCCATGTCGCCGGGATAGCCGAACTGCTCTGTAATGCTGCCGCGGAAGGGACTCTTCAGTTCGGTGAAAGTGATCTGCGCATCGAGGTTCTCGAGCCGTGCTTTGGCTTGTGCCAGCCGGCTCTGGGCTATCTGGATATCGCGCTCGCGCGACTGGTTCACCAGCAGGTCCAGCGATTTCTTCGCCACGTCGAGGTTTGTCTTCGTGGTGGTCATTTCCGTCTGGCTGATGAGGAGTTCGCGATTCGGAATGGCGCCCTGCTCATAAAGCTGTTTGCGCTTCTCGTAGATCTTCAGCGCCTGTTCATAGGCGGCCTGCGCGGTCTCCACCTGGCCGCGGGCTCGCTCCACATCGGTGGGAAGGGTTCCCGCGGTCACCTTGTCCAGCGATGCCTGGGCGTCAGCCACTGCCGCGCGCGCTTCGGCGCGCTGGGCGAGCAGGTCCCGATTTTCCAGAAGCGCCAGGGTCTGTCCGGCTTGAACCGTGTCCCCCTTGCGCGCCTTCAGTTCGCGGATCGGGGCGGTGATTCTGGCCGAGATGTTCGCCTGTTCCCGCGGGTAGATGGTGGCCGGGGCTGTCACGGAGTTCCGCACTTCGGCAAGTTCCGCCTTGGCGGCTTTCACCGTTACAAGAGGCTTGACGGCCTCCTCTTCCTTCGCCGGCCCGCCGCAGCCGGCCAACACAAGACCCGCATATACAACCCAGCGCATTCTCATCGTCCTGCCGCCACCTCCAGGTCCACACGCGCGTTCAGGTAGTTTGCCAGCGTCGTGTAATAGTTGCTCCGCGCCTGCCCCAACTGTGTCTGGGCGCTCACCACTTCGAGCGCGAGGCCCTCGCCGCCTTCGTAGCGAATGCGGCTCAGCCGCAGGTTCTCTTCCGAGGACTTGATCTGCGCCTCAGTGATGGCAATCTGCTGATAGATCCGCTTCACGCGCGACAAAGCGGATTGGTATTCGCTCGAGAAGGCGCGTTCGGCGATCTGTCTTCTGATGTCGCTCTGCGCGGAGCGCAATTGGAACTGCCGCGCCGCGCTACGCGTCTTGAACCAGTCGAACACAGGAATATTCAGATTGACGAACGCCGCGCTGCCGCGATTAACGGCGCGCACCTGATTTGCATCCAGGCCGTATTGGTAGACCAGGCTGAGCTGCGGATAAAGGTCCGCGCGGGCGCGGCGGTACTCGGCGAGGAAGCCGCGCTTTTCCGCATCGAAGAGGCGGAACTCCGGCCGGCGCAGGAAGGGCGGCGGAGCATTCTCGGGAGGTTCCGGCGCGGGAATGGACGCGTCGAAAACATCCACCAGGGAGAGAGGCGCGGCGACATCGGCCGTCCAGAAACCGGCGAGGTCATGATTGGCGATCTCCGCTTCGAGTTCAGCGCCGCTGCGGGCCTGATCGAGAAACGCGGATTCGGCCGACGCACGATAGACATCGGCCTGCGCCGCCTCTCCGCCCGCGGCGAGAAGGCGAACACGTTTCTCGAAGCTCTGCGCCTCCCCAAGGGTTTCCGCGGCGACGCGCGCCAGGCGCCGCATCAGCAGCAGGCGCAGGTAGGCGGCCGTCACCTGGCGGCGCAGATCCCGTTGCGTGACCAGCAGCCCTGCCGCGGCCAGGTCCTGATCAGCCCGCGCCCGCGCCAGTCCGGCACGCAGGCGGCCGGAGGTGTCCAATTCCGCGCCGATGGTCGCCAGGCCGACGTATTCGCGTGAGCCGTTGAGGGCGACAAAGGTTTGGGTGGCAGGATCGACGCGCGAGGGAGTGTTGTAGGTGTATCCGCTCAGAATGCGGGTTTGGGGAAGGAAGGCGGCCCGCGCCTGAGTCAGTCCCAAGCGGGCGATCTCGCCCTCCTGGCGCGCGAGGCTCACGGCCGATTGCGCCGCCAGCGCCAAACGCACGCAGTCGTCGAGGGAGAGCGGCGCCGGTTGCGCGGTGGCGGGAAGGGCAGTGAGGATCAGACCAACCCAAACTCGAAACACGAAGGACTCTTTGACAGCATACACCGCCTTACATGAAAACTTTCTGAAAGACCACCTTGCAAGCCGCCAAAGGGTATCCCGCGAGTAGGCCCATGAGCCAGGCTGCGCGTTTCCCTACATTGTTCATTCCCCATGGAGGAGGTCCGTGCTTCTTTCTCGATCCTCCAGCGCGCGAGCCGTGGCGGCGAATGGAGGCGTATCTCCGGAGCATTGACCGCTCGCTGGTCCGGCGGCCGGAGGCTGTGCTGGTGATTTCCGGACATTGGGAATGCCCGTGCCCTACCGTGAACACGGCCGCGGAGCACACTTTGCTTTTCGATTACTATGGCTTTCCCGAGCATACCTACCGGCTGTCCTATCCGGCGCCGGTCTCTCCACGCGTGGGGGCGCGTGTGCGGACCCTGCTGGCGGATGCGGGAATCGATTCGGCGGAAGAGGCGAACCGGGGATTGGATCACGGGGTGTTTGTGCCTTTCCTGCTGATCTTTCCGGATGCCTCTGTTCCTCTCGTGCAGCTTTCGCTCAAAGCGGGATTGGACGCGACCGAGCATCTCGCCATCGGGAGAGCGCTGATTCCGCTGCGCGAGGAGGGCGTCCTGATTGTAGGCAGCGGTATGAGCTACCACAACCTGGCCGCCTTTTTCTCGAAGAGGGGAAATGAGGATTCCCAGCGTTTCGACGAATGGCTCCATGCGGCGGTGACAGCGCCAGGTGCGGCGGAGCGCGCGGCGAGATTGACCGAATGGCAACGCGCCCCGGGCGCGGCTTCGAGCCATCCACATCCGGACCACCTGCTGCCGCTGATGGTGGCGGCGGGCGCCGCAAACGGTGATGCAGGCGTGCGGACCTACAATGACCACATCTTTGGAAAGGCCGTATCCGGCTTCCAGTTCAGGTGAGCCCGGAATCCGCCGTTCACGCGCTAAAAACGGTAGAGCAGTTCGAGATAACCGAAGTTGCCGCCTGTCCCTTTGGGATAAATGGCGGAAATGACGGCGCGGCCGGAGGCGTGGCCGAAATACGCGCTGATGGTGACGTTTTCCCGCGCCCGCCAGTCGACGCTGGCATCATAAAGATTTGCCAGAGACCGCGCTCCCGAAGCGGCGCGGCCCACGAACCCGAAGCTCCAGGGCTGAAACGCGCCGCCGCCCATATACCAGAGATCCTGCGCCGCCGACAGCCGCATGGCGTGAAATTCCGACGAGATAGTGACATCCTTCCGCGGCCGCAGCGTGAGGATGCCGAGAATGTCGCGGTTGTTCATCAGATTGAAGAACGGAAAGCGCGCGAAGGGGCGCGGGGTGGGAAGCACCTGAAAAAACGTGCCGTGCACGTTGTCATTCGGGTTGCCGTCGCCGGAGCCGTCGAAGTAGCCGCCCCGGAACCACGGCTTGAGGCGGCCGGCGATTTTCGGCTGAATGCCGCCTTCCACGGAAATGGCGTGGGCCCGTTGGTCGAGCGCGCCCCAGCGTCCGGTCTGGCCCACTCCCCAAAGCATCAGGTCCACCGTGCCGGCGGTGGTCTCGATGGCGCTGATGTGATGGCCGCCGAAGCTCCAGATGCGAATGTTGGCGAGGTCTCCGCGGCGAACGGCAAGCGCGCGCGAGTCGGTTTTCACGATCCGCCGCCAGTCGTCATAGTAGAGCGCCAGGCCGCGGGTTTCCGCGGCGTGCCCGCCGCTGCCCCAGGCCCTCGTGTAGGCGGCGTAGCCGAATGCGGCATTCAACTCGCCCCAGCCATCGGTTTGAAACGCGCCCCGGGTGGGCACCGCTCCGATGAACGTGAAGTTGGCGTTGGGCTTGTTGTAGGTGTAGTGTAGGCCGTCGAAGCTGCGGCCTACATCCGACCAGCCGAAATGCCCGAGCAGGCGCATGTTGATGCGGTTCTGCTTGATGGCGGCGAGCGTAGTGCTCTTGGGCGTCATCTCGGAGCCGTCGGCGAATTCGAAGCGGCCGATGCGCAGCGAGTTCGCCTTGCTGCCGCCGAGGTTCTTGAAGCGGAGGAATGCCTGCTTGGCGAACACCATTCCGCTGTTCCGGCTGTTGCCGTTGGCGGCGTAGTACGTGGCTCCAAGCCCCATTTGCCCCTGCGCTCCCGCGGCGATGGCCGTGGAAGGCAGACCGAGCAGGAAGGGCGCCGCCAGTTCGAACTGCCAGTCGAAGGAATCTCTGATCTGAGAAAAGGACAGCCGGAGAATATTGCCGGAGAACGCGTAGGAATTATCGGCTTGGCCTTCGAACCAGTCCCAACCTTCCAAACGGCTGCGGAAACTGCCCTGCACCGTGACGTCTCCAATCTTGAGCGGCTCGGCGAAGGCGCCGGCGGTAAACAGAGCCAATAGCAGTGCGATCCTCATTCGATTAACCTCCGCAGTGAATCTCGCAATCTTCGTCTTTGCGAGGGAGAATGACGGGCAGCGCTTTGGAAGCGCCTACCCGGGCGAAGAGCGCCTCAGCAGCGCCGGCGAGATAAGGGATGCCGGATTCAGCCAGGGAAGCAGCCAAAGGCTGCGCCATTCTCGAGAGGTGATCTTCGAGAAACTGCTTCGCGGCGGATGCGGTGACCGCCGCGGACTCCGCATCCTCGACAGCCAACGCGTACGCCTCCTTCAGCCGCAGATAGCCGATGAATCCTGCCTCCACCGAGACGTGGTCTTCGGCTTCCTCCGTTTTCGGAGCGTACGCGAACGCCTGGTAATATTGAACCAACTCCGACATGAGATAGCCGAGTTGGATATTGTCATGATAGCTGACCTCGCGCGCCGGAGCCGGTCCGCCGGGGCCGAATGTCGAGTGATAGAGCCCCTCGGAGGCCTCCTTCCCCGCCGCTTTGGCCGCGCCGCGAAGAACCGGATCCTCCACCGAATCCCCCAGCGCCGCCACCTGCCCGTGCCAGCCGTCTCCGGCCGGACATTCGAACAGAAGTGAGATGAGCCGCCATTCCGCGGCCTGCTGAATCAGGGAGGGAGTGATCATTGCCCCCCCTTGACCGCCAATGGGATCCAGCCCGTACGCATCTTGCGGGCGCCGGTTTCCCTTGCCGAACCTTCCCAAACCGCGAAGGCGATCTGCGAGCGCTGCCTGGGCGAGAGCCCTTCCGGCAGCGGGCGCAGAATGACGACAGCCCAACCGTCCTTGGTGCGCGCGCCCTGTCCGCGCGAAGCGTGCGCCTGGGCCGGCGTCAGTGTCCCGGGTCCTTCCGCCACCAGGTCTTCGACCGCGAATTCGCGCGGGCCGGTTCGCCGGTTGCCCACAGCCGCGGCCGGAGCATAGCGCTTCTCCATCTCCTTTTGTGCCTGCGATCCCGGCTCGAGCGACTTGGCTTCGTAAGGATAGTGATCGACGGCGGCGTTCGGGAACAGCGATTGGATGGTGTCCTTCCGCCCGTTGACCGAGGCCTGCCAGTCGGCCCGCCAGAAGGTGATTTCCACGGGATGGCCGGCCTGGCCCATCTGCGGCTCGGGCGGGTTCGGTTCGATCTTGCGCGGAATCTGGACAGCGCATCCGTCCAGAAATCGTCCCGCCCCTGGCATGTCATTCACGGTCCCATCCGTCCAGTTGAGACGGAAGGCGATCTGGCTCGCGGTGTGGATGGACCGCACGCGCACCTCCGCCGTCGAGGCCTGCATCAGGCGAGGCTCCACCAGGTCCTGAAGGATCAGCTTCGCCGGATGCTCCGGCGCGCTGTTCCAGACGGAGGCTGTGGGGTCGAGCGTCAAGGCTTGCGCGGGAATGCTGGCTACCTCGGTGGGCGAGGTGACGGTCCGGTGGCACCCGGCAAGCATCAGGGCAGCGAATACAAAAGCTACGGTTCTCATGGCGGCGCTCCTTACGGGCAGTTGGTCCGCGTGATCTGATACAGCGGATCACGCGCGGGCCGGATATGGACGGGTTCGGTTCGCGGCACGCTCACCAGCGGCTTGCCTTTTTCATCAAGCCCGATGGCCGTATCGCCCTGCCGCTTCCATCGCGGCATCACCATCTCGCTCGATCCAAACAGGCAGAGCAGGGAAGAAAGATCGGGATCATTACTCGCGTTGCGGTAGGTCTTCACCGCCTCGTCCGTGCCCGGCCCGAAAAGCTGGCGCGTGAAGGAAAACGGCACGTGGATGGGCGGGATGTAGTAAATGTTGGGCTCCAGCCCGAACTGCGGAAACAGCGGCAGCGCGACTTTCCTGATGTGCACCAGATAATCAATCGGGTTGTCCGGGATGGCTTTCTCAGGCCGGGAAATAAAGCCCGCGAGGCGGATCTTGCCGATGCAGTTGACGAAGCATTGCGGCTGGATGCCCTGCTCGATTTTCGGAAAACAGGCGATGCACTTTTCCGAAGTGCCCGTCATGGCGTTGTAGAACACCTTCTTGTAGGGGCAGCCGCGAACGCATTCCTGATAGCCGCGGCAGCGGCTCTGGTCGACAAGCACGATGCCGTCCTCGGGGCGCTTATAGATCGAGCCTCGCGGACACGAAGCGAGGCATCCGGGATAAGTGCAGTGGTTGCAAATGCGCGCCAGGTAGAAGAACCAGTTCATGTGCGGCATCGCGATGCCCGCGCCGTGATCCACCTGCCCGGCGCAATCATCTTCTCCGCAGTTGGGATAGGCGTAGTCCTGCTGCTCCGGCCGCCACCCGAGCACGCGTTCTCCCGCGGGCGCGGATTCGAAGATGGTCTGCCCCTCGTACGCCTTTCCATTCCACTTGCCGCCGTTCAGCATCTCGAGCAGTTTCAAATCCCACGCCAGCGGGTAGAAGCCGTACGGCTTCGATTCCACGTTGTTCCACAGCATGTACTCCTGGCCCTTGCCCGATGTCCACGTGGTCTTGCAGGCGAGAGTACAGGTCTGGCAGGCGATGCACTTGTTGGTGTCGAATACGGCCGCGAACTGCTTTTGCGGCCGGCTCTCGGGATACCAGTAGGACATCTCGCGGCCGATTTGCCAGTTGTAGACGCGTGCCATTATGCTTTCTCCTTTTGTCCGCCGAAGAAGTTGCCGGCGAGATATCGCTTCATTGCTTCGGATTCGTTACGCGGCCGGATGCCGAGGGCGACGGGGCGCCAGACTCCCTTCTGGTCGATGCCGCCGGCTTCGGCGCGCGTGATCTTCACCACCGCTTCTCGCGGCGCGCCGGTGGGACAGTGCACGTCGGGCAGGAAGCCCTTGCCGATGCTTTGTCCGAAGAGTCCCTTTCGAACCAGGGAGTCCGTCATCCAGGTGGGCTTCAGCCAGCCGCGGGTGGCGGATTGGTGGGAGCCGGAGCGGAACATCGCCTGATAGCCGCTGCGCGGGTTCTTCGCCAGTCCGTCCGGACGAGTCTTTTGTCCCTCGCGCGACCCGGGCGTTGCGCCGTACATGTTGAACCACATGCGCGTGACCCCCTTCGGAGTGCCGGGATAATAACGCGCACGGCAGAGAAGACGCGCGAAATCGTAATCCTTGCTGTTCTTCTGCCAGCCGCGGAAGGGGCGGTCTTCCGGGTCCGAGTCGATCCACACGTAGTCGCCGTCCTCGATCCCGAGAGAGCGCGCGTCATCAGGGTTGATATCGACGTACCCTTCGGCGACGAACGGGCTGCGCTTGTCCTGGCGGTAGAGATCGCCGAACGGACCGAACAGAACCGCCACCATGTCCGTGTCGATCGGCATGGTGTGCGCCCCGTGGCGGTACTTCGGCGTGTGGAAGATGAACTTGTAGCCGTCCTTGGCCAGCGGATGGGCGCTCTTGCGGCACTCCTCCCAGGTCAACACCACGTTGCGCCCGCAGCGGGTTTCGCACGAGAGGTCGTCGCGCCTGACCCCATAGACTTCCGGACCCTCCGGCCGCATCGCCTCGTGTTTCGGCGAGACGATCACATTGGGCTCATAGAACGTCGAATCGACGGGCTCACGGTGCACCGGCAGGTTCTCCCCGGCGGCGATGAACTCGTCTTCTTCCCGGTAGAACTCGAGACGCCCGGTCTTGGTGTACCAGGGCTGCGAATCGGCCACCTGTTCATAGCCCACAGCCTTGGGATACGTGCGGCTTTGAAGCAGAGCCGGGATTCCCTCCTTCGCCTTCGCCTCGAGATCGGCAATCTTGAAGCCCTTCGTGTTGGAAGAGGCGTTGAGAATGCGCTGGAGATAGACGTCCGTGCGGCCTTCCCGCACGAACTTCCAGACATCGCTGAAGCGGGAATCGCCGGTGATCGCCGCTAATTTTGACCCCACCAGCGCCAGCACCTCGATATCGCCGATGGTTTGGAAGATCCGCTTCATCGGCGTGCGCGGGAAGACGGTGAGAAACGGATTGGTGACCGATGCCGTCATGTCCGGGTGCTTCATCTCCGCCCAGGAATCCACGCCGAACACGACGTCGGCCCATTCGCAGGAAGTGGACCACCACCATTCGTTGACGGCGATCATTTCGATGCGCGGCAGCATGTTGATCACCGTGTTGTAGTGCCACTTCACATTGCCCAGAATCGAGTTCGCATTGGCGAACCACAGCGACTTGGTGGGGCAGGGAATGTGTGTCGAGCCGGTGAGCAGTTTCTTGCCCACCCGCAGCGGGTGATCTTCGTGGTTGTAATAATGAGCGGATTCTGGCTTCCAGTACTGGCGCGGGCGCGCCGGCTTCTCCGCATCCAGTTCGAGATCGAACGGGTTCTCATTGATGTACTGCGGAGCCCCGTTGAACAGCGCCACGCGGTAGTTGCCGGCATAGGAGCCGACGTTGCCGCCGATCTTGCCGACGTTGCCCGTGAGCGCGGCCAGCAGGAACAGGTCGCGGTCTTTGTTGTCGTTGTTGAAGAACTGATTGGGCCCCATGCCGATGGCGAACAGCGTGGCGCCGGGGTCTTTCGCCACCTGACGCGCAAGCGATTCGACGGCGGCGGCGGGAGCCCACGTGAGTTCTTCCGTCGTCTGCGGCGTGAAGTGATTCGCGTACTCCTGCACCAGGTCGAATATAGGCCGGCAGCGCACTTTCTTCCCATCCGCCAGCGTCACCTCCACCGAACCCTCGAGCAGCGGGTCGCCGATGGAGGAACTCTTCCCCACCATGTCGCGCGAAGCCGCCTTGGGAGCATTGGCCGTCCGGTCCCACCACACGTAATCGCCCCACTCGACGCGCAGTTTTTCCGGCACAATCTGCTGCGTGTGCGTTCCCGGAGGCGGCTCTTTTTCCGTTGCTCCCAGGATCCGTGTGTTCTTCAGGTCGAGATCCTTGCCGCCGAAGACGTCGCGCGCGCGGAGATTCTTCAGCGTGTCCATCCGCACCAGCAGGGGAAGGTCGGTCCACTGCTTGACGTAGTTGGCGTCGTAGAGCTTTTCCTTGAATATGACGTGCGACAAGCCGAGGGCGAGCGCGGACGTGGTGCCCGGGCGGACCACAATCACCTCATCGCCCTTCGTGGCCGTGGCCGAATACTCGCAGGCGATGACGACGATCTTCGTGCCTTTGAGTCTCGCTTCGGTCAGCCAGTGGGCGTCGGGCATTTTTGTGGTGATCCAGTTCATGCCCCACACCACCAGCGTCTTGCAGTGCTCCGTCGAGTTCAGGTCGAATTCCACGGTCTGCTGTCCGGTAACCATGGGATGGCCCGGCGGCAGGTCCGTGTGCCAGGAATAGTTGTCGAATCCCTTCGCCCCCATGGCCTTGTCCGGGCCCACCTTGCGAATGTGGGCGTCGAGCAGCGCCATCGAGTTTGCCAAACGGTACATGCCGAACACGCGAGTCATGCCGAGCAGCGGCATGCCGCCGCGGAACTTGAGCACCTGCGTCCCCACGCCCTGCGTGGCTTCGATGACGGCTTCGTCGTAGTGCTGCGCCCGCAGCCGTTTCATCCCCTCTTCGCCCGTGTAGGTCTCGGCGATGTTCTTGAGGGATTTTGCGACGATGGCCGCCGCTTCGTCGTGCGAAACCCGAATCCATTCGTCGCGCGCGCGCTGGAAGTATTTTTCCGGCGGCTTTCCGTCGCTCGCACGCGGAAAGCCTTCCTCCACCCATTTCTTGAATCCGGCGCGGATCATGCTGCCGTTGACGCGGCGGTCTCCATAGAAGCGCCGCGTGAGGGCAAGCCCCTTCTGGCAGACGCGGGGGTCCCAGCGCGAAGAGGCGCGGTTGTTGTCCAGGCTCACCGCTTCGCCATAGCGCATGGTGGGTCCAATGCGCACGATGACGCCCTGCCGCACGTAGGCATTCAATATGCAGTTGTGCGTGTCGTTGGGGGCGCAGGTGAACGTGTACTTCGAGTCGTACTTCCACAAGTCGCGGTATGCCCGCTCCCAACCTCTGTCCGGATACGCGGCGAGGGGGTTCGAGACAGCCTCCAGTCCCCAGGCGTCCTTGGTGGAAGCGACAAAGGCTCCCATTCCCGCGGCGCTGATGGCGGCGAGAAATTCGCGGCGGGCCAGTTCCTTTTTCATCATTTCTTTCCCTCCCAGGAGCGGACAAAGGCGACGATCGATTCGATTTCCGGACGAGTGTAGGTTCGGTGCGCCACCGACGGCTCGCTGAACCCGCGCATGGCGGTGCCCGCGCGTCCGCGGCTGATGGTTTCCACAAGATAGCCGTCCGTCGCCTGCGACAGCAGAACCTTGTTGTTCAATGCCGGGCCCTCGCCTCCTTCGCCCTTCCTGCCATGACAACCCGAGCAGGAAGCCGCGTAGAAACGTTCGCCCGCCGCGGCGCTGGCGGAAACACGCAGCGGCGCTGCGCCCGCCGGCGGAGATGCGATGCCCGCCAGCCGGCGGAGGTGAGCCACTACCTGGTCGATTTCCTCCCCCTTCAGCCCTCCGTCCTTGTCCCACCCCGGCATGCGCCTTCCGGGACGGCCCTTGCGGATGGTCTCTTTGAGGAAATCATCGGATACCAGGCTCTGAAAATCCGGGCTCGCGATCGCCGGGAACGCAGCCATGCCCGCGGCGTGCCTCCCCTTGCCCTCCTGGCCGTGACATCCGGCGCAGAAGGCTCCGAAAATCGTGGCGCCGTCCGATGCGAACTCCCGTTCGCCCATCCGCATGGCGCGGAGCCGGTCCTTCGGCAAATAGCTGCCCGGAACGTCGCGGCGGCGCAGCGACAACGCATAGAGCGTCAGCAGGTCCACGTCCCCTCCCGTGATTTCAATTGGCGGCATCTGCGAGCCGGCCACCACGGAGCCCGGAGAGCGGAAATGCTCCGCCATCCAGTTGCTGACCGTTTCCTTCCCGGACACGGCGGAGAAGTTGAGCTGCCCCGGGTCTTTCTCCCCGGCTAGCGTGAGCTCGGGGCCTTCATCGCCGCCGGTGCCGCTCACCTTATGGCAGCCCAGACAGCCGCTCGCAAAGAACACGCTCTTCGCCTCCACCAGCTTCGGAGCGGCCACGCAGGTGGCAAGGTAAACCGCGAGTTGGTCGAGTTCAGCCGGTTTCACGGGGGCGAAGGAAGCCTTCCACGGTCCCGAGGCGGCTTCCTCGGACTTGCGCAGATGCTTCGGATACCAGTCTTTGTCATATCCCGTGATGCCCGCGCGCGAAAGGTCCGGACCCTCCATGCCGCCGCCCCCGGGGCGAATCGTGCCGCCGCGGTTATCGACGCGATGACACGCCAGGCAATCCAGCCGTTCGAACACGCCCACCGCGGCGCGATAGGTGTCGCGATTGGGAACGTGCAGCGGTGCGTGGCAGGTGCCGCACCCGGCATATGCGTACTGCACGGGGATCATCGGCGTGGGCCAGAAGTGCACGTCGCCGTGGGCGTCCGCCTTCTCCGTGGCAAGCCCCTGCCCCCCATGACAGATGGTGCAGCCATATTCGGCCGGATCGTGCACCACCTTCTTGTGCGCCGTCAGGATCTTCGATCCGGTGACGCTCTGTTCGCCCGGCCCCATGGTGACATGGCAGGAGACGCACCGGTCGCTCGAGCGCAGCCGCGGATTCACGATCTGGCGGAGTTGCACCTTGATGGGGCCCTCTTCATTGCGGCCCTCGCTCTGGATGCGGCGCCAGTCGCGCAGCAGGTTTTCGTCCATGGCCGCGGCCAACAGCAACGCCGCAACACCGAGGCTTGAAAACAGCAGCAGATATTTGTTCTTCTTCATCGTGTTTCAATGCTTCGGCCATTCCGCCGGCGACCAGTAAAAGACCCAGTTCGGTCCCCGGAAATACGTGCCGATTACCGTAAGGACCAGGAATCCGCAGAGAAAACAGGTGAACAGGCCGAGCGCGCCGGCGCGGGTGGAGCCGTACCGCCGCACCAGCCACACGGAATACCAGGCGTAGATTGCCGTGAGGATGGTGCCCGGATTGATGATCGTAACCACCAACTGCGGAACCTTCGGGAACCATTCCCTGATCCAGCCGAATTGGATGGCGAACGCTTCGATGGCAAGCGGAGCCAGCAGTCCGATGAGGATGGCGTTCCTCACCAGCGGCCATCCGCCCGGCCCCCCGAACCATTCCCCCGTGCCCTCCTCTTCCCGATCCAGATAGGGAATCAGCCCGAGACCCAGCAGCACAATGGCCGGGATGCCCACGCCGCCCATGAACGCCGAGAAGGAAACCAACTCCTGCAAACCGAGGAAGTACCACGGAGCCTTGGCGGGATTCTCGGGCACGGATGGGTTGGCCAGTTCCTTGAGCGGCGCATCGGAGAGCAGCGCCAGCGCGACGCAGACAAACGTGGTCAACATGAGCACGCCGAGTTCCGCATAGAACAGGTGCGGCATCGATGGAACCGTGTTTTCCGGGCCGCGATTCACCGCCGCCGTCCGCCCTTTGACGATGGCCGCAAGGTGATAAGTGCGGGCCGGCGCTTCCGTGAACACGGGGTAAGTTTCGCCTTCCCTCGGCCCCAGCCGCTGATCGGCGTCCTTGGGGCGAACCATCCCGCCATCCTTCCTGATGCGCCAGAAGTGCACGGCCATGAGCGCTGCCAGCGTAAGCGGAAGAATCATCACGTGAAGCAGGTAGAAACGGATCAGCGCCTCCGGGCCAACCGTGTCTGACCCGAGCAGGATCAGCCGTTGCAGTCCGCCCGGATCGAACCAGGAAGTAATGCCGAGCGCATCAGTAACCTCGCGCGGCGATTGCGCGATGTTCGCGCCGATGGTGATGGCCCAGTAAGCGAGTTGATCCCACGGCAGCAGGTAGCCCGTGAAGGAAAGCCCCAGCGTGATCACCAGCAGGCCCATGCCCATCAGCCAGTTGAACTCACGCGGCTTGCGGTAGGCCGCGGTGTAAAAGGCGCGCGCCATGTGAAGGATCACGGTCACCACCATCACGTTCGCCGCCCAACGGTGAATATTACGGATGAAGCGCCCCGTGGGCACCACGAAATGAATGTCCTTGATGGAGTCGTACGCCACATCGGGATAGGGCTTGTAATAAAACATCACCAGGATGCCGGTGATGAGCGTGATGAGAAAGGCGGCGGTGGTGGCGATGCCGAGCCCGAGTGTCGTGGACCATCTCAGGCTCCAGCGGTGGGTGCGCACGGAATGGAGATGCAGAAAAACGTTGCCGAAGACAAACGTCGAGCGCGTGCGGTCCGTATTCGGCTTCCCGCCGCGAAACGCGGTTTCCACCACCCTTGCCGGGGCCGCGCGGAGGTTTTCGCGAAACTGCTGGAGTGCGTTCATACGTTGACCTTGGTGCCTTGGGGAACCGTGGTTCCTTCATCCACCACGACGTTGCCCCCGTTCGCCGCCACCTTCAGCCAGTTGAGCGCCCGCGGAGCCGGTCCTTTCGTGACCGCGCCGTCCCTGGCGAAGCGCGACCCGTGGCAGGGGCACTCAAAGCCCTCCGCCGTGGGCTTGATGACGCATCCCAGGTGAGTGCAGATGGTGGAGACGGCATACACTCCTTCGGCATCGCGGAATAACGCTACCGAGCGCCCCGGCGGAACGAAGGCTTCGCCGGAGGCGAGCGTTTCCGGTAGCGCCACCCGGAATTTCTTCGATGGTGAAGCGAGCACCGCCGCCCTCGGCAGCCGCAGCATCCCGAGCATCGAAATGGCGAGCGCCGTGGCCGCGCTCCAGAGCGAGGCCAGGCCAAGCACGTCGCGCCGCGGGACCGGTTCCGGTTCGAGACGGGATCGGGTTGGACGGGGAGTTTCCATCAGTCGCACCTCCAGTTGGTTGTGAATGTGACGCGCTCCATCGTGATCGCATCCACCGGACAGCGCATGGCGCAAAGCGCGCAGCGGATACAGCGCTCTTCGTCCTTGAGGATGGCGGAGTTGTTTTCGAGGTCGGAGCCCGGGCCGAGAAGCGAGTCGATTGCCTCATCGAGGGCGGCGCCGCCAAGGATGTCGCAAAGCGCCGCCAGCTTCAGACATTGTGTGGGACACACATCCACGCACCCGCCGCAGAGCACGCAGCGGCTGCCGTCGAAGACCGGCGTGACGCCGCAATCGAGGCAGCGCGAGGCCTCCCGCTGCGCCTGCTCGGGGGAGAATCCGATTTCGACCAGCGTATCGGGATGCGCCAGCCGTTCTTCCGGTTCACACGTCGGGATCTCCTGCCGCCGGATGGATTCATACCCCTGCTCCCGGCGGTAGCGGTCAAGCGTCAAATGCGACGTGAGAGCGCTCGCATGCAGGGCGCGGCCTGTCAGGTATTGGTAGATCGAGCGCGCCGCGGCCTTTCCCGATGCCACGGCGTCGATCAGCAGGCGTGTGCCGTGGGCCAGGTCCCCCGCCACGAAAACGCCCGGCCCCGTGGTGGCGAGAGTTGCCGGATTCACTTTCGGCCAGCCCGGGCGCGCCTGTTCGATATCCTTGCCGCCTTCTTCAAGGAACGAAAGCGCGGGCGCCTGCCCCACCGCGAGCAGCACGGTGTCGCAAGGCACCCTCCGGCGCTGCTGGTCATCGTAGACCGGCGCGAACCGGCGGTTTTCGTCGTACACGTGGAGACACTTGCGGAACACCACCGCCGTTGGCTGGCCGGATTCGTCGCGTTCAATTTCCAGAGGCCCCCAACCGTTGAGGCGTTCGATACCCTCCTCGTCGCCTTCGAGAATCTCCACAGTGTCGGCGGGCATCTCCTCGAGACCTTCGAGGGAAGCCAGGCGGACCACCGCCGTGCCCGCCAGCCGCCGCGCCGTACGCGCCGTGTCGTACGCGATCTGGCGAAGGACGGAGCGCGCCACGTCGTACGCCACGTTGCCTCCGCCAATTACCACGATCTCGCGGCCGATGTCCATGCGCTCCCCCAGCGAGACCGCGCGCAGCAGATCGACGCCGCCGTAGACGCCTGGGCCGCGCTCCCCAGGCAGATTGAGGCCGCGGGAAGCCTTCGCGCCTACGGCAATGAGCACGGCGGAGAAATCGCGCCGCAGGTCGGCGAACGACACATCTTTCCCAATGGTTGTGCCGCAGCGGATCTCCACCCCGAGCGCTTCGATGACGGCGATCTCCCGGGTGATCAGATCGCGTGGCAGGCGATAAGCGGGGACCCCCACGGCCAGCATTCCCGCCGGCACGGGTTCCGTTTCGAAAACCACGGGAGTGAACCCGAGCAGTGCGAGATCGTGAGCCGCCGAGAGCCCGGCCGGTCCGGCGCCGATGATGGCGATGCGTTCTCCATGCCCGCGCGGAACCGTGCCGTTCACGCCGGCCCGCAGCAGCGCCGCCATCTCCTCGGCATCCGCCGTCACGCTGGGCACATAGGAACGGATGCGCTCGAGGACCTCATCCGCCGGACGCGTGTCGGGTCCGGCCGCCTCACAGGCGAATCGCTTCAGTGCGCGAATCGCGATCGGACGGTCCGTGGCGACGAAGTGCCCGTCGGCGTCCACGCGCGGCACTTTGCCCCGGCGGCATGCGGCCTCGCAGGGAGCGCCGCAAATACGGCCGCAGATCGACGCAAACGGATTCGGTCCGCGGGCGATGAGATACGCTTCTTCGAAATTGCCCGCGGCAATAGCCCGGACATATCCGCGCGCATCGGTGTGCACCGGGCACGCCGCCTGGCAGGAAATGAGCGCCGCGTGATAGCCCTCACCCGGAACCTCGACAACAAGCGGAGTCAGACTGGCCATGGCGTCACCAGCCTTTCCGGCGCCATCATGCAACTGGCGCCGCTTCGCTTCTCATGGGAACAGGAAGGTCTTTCGGCCAAGTGCGCAATGCTCCAGCGCGAAAGGACGCGAACCACTGATTCCTGAAGTTGCAGCGCGGCCTCGTGGAACGAACAGGTGAAGCCTGGGGGATAGCCGTCCTGGCAGTAGTCGCCCACGATGGCGCCCTGGCAGGCTTCCACCACGGCAAGCAGGGTGATCTGCGAAGGAGGCAATGCCAGCCGCACTCCGCCCTTGGCCCCCTTCTCCGCTCGTAACAGTCCGGCTTTGACCAGAAGCCTCGTGATTTTCGCCAGATAGGTAGGCGATTCGTGGAGATAGCCGGCGAGAATGCGCGGAGATTGCGCCGTCGCAGACTCGCGGGTGGCGATGTAAACAAGGGCGCGGATCGCGGACAACGTAGTCTTAGTCAGCATGCTAACCCGGATATCAGTTATCGGGTTTAGCACGTGAATCGCCAACTTCAGATGCTTGAAAAACCGCTTCTCGCGTTATCTCCGGTGAGCCAATTGACTCAAATTGGGGGAGGAAATTTTCACCCAGTGCTCATTTGCCCATCCCCACCCCTACTGCGCAGATTTTTCGCAGTTGATCATCCACGGAATTCCAAACCGGTCCGTCAGCATCCCGAACCGTACAGCCCAGAACGTCTCCTGAATGGGCATACGCACCGTTCCGTTTTCCGCAAGGGCATGAAAGATCCTCTCCGCCTCCGCCGGATCGTTCAACCCGATGGTCACCGCGAAGCCTTTCGGCGGGTCATAGTGATTCGGCGGCGCGTCGGAGCCCATCAGCACCTGGCCGCCAACATCCAGCCGGGCATGCAGGATCTTGTCTTGCCACTCAGCAGGCGTATGCGCGGCCGCCGGCGTTCCCGCGTGGGGAACCATCGCCACGATCTTGCCGCCCAGGCATTGTTCATAGAAACGGAAAGCGGCCTCGCACTGCCCGTTGAAATTGAGATATGCGTTCAGTTGCATTAAAGGGTTCCTTTCTTTGTCAGCGGGACGGGAGTCCCGTCACATCAATCACGGGGCGGACTTCCACGGTCCCCTTGCGCGCCATCGGAATTCGTTCGGCGATGGCAATGGCTTGGTCGAGATCAGCGGCCTCCACCAGGAAGTACCCGCCAAGCTGTTCCCGCGTTTCGGCGAACGGCCCATCGGTGACGACGGTGCGCCCTTCCCGAACGCGAACGCTGGTGGCCATGGCGGTGGGTTGTAGCGGATCGGCGGCCAGGTACTGGCCGTTCGAGTCCAGTTCCCGGGCCAGTTGCGCCGAATCGAGGTAGCACTGCGCGCGCTCCGCCTCGTCCAGGGCCTGTTCGTCGAGGTAGATCAGAAGCATGTATTTCATTTCCTTGATTGCTCCAGTCAATCTGGTCTAACGGTCGTCCCTGGCCGGGATCAGCCAACAAAACTAACGAAATGTCCGTAGGCTGCCACGGCCTCATCGGCGGTCAGCAAGGTCAGTTGCTCCATCTTCGCCTGCGCGATCAGCATACGGTCGAAGGGGTCACGGTGATGCCATGGAAGCAATCCTACCCAGGCTTTCTTTCAGCCGGAGTTCCTGATGGACTGTTGGCCAGCCCCACAGCGGCAAGCGCGTATCCAGCACAACCTTCACTTCCTTGGCTCCAGCATGCCAAACGCGTCCGCCATGTCTGCCGGAAGAGCATCAAAGTCGTCCGCAATCCGGATTTGCCCGGCCATCGATCCCGGTTTCCGTGGTCCTGCCGGTCCTCGATAGGCAACCAGCTTGGCCACTGGCTTGCCGGCTTTGGCGAGGATGACCTCGTTCCCTTTCTGAACTTCTTCAATCAGCGCGGAGAGTTGGGCCTTGGCTTGGGAAATATTGCGCACTACCATGCCCCAACGTAGCATGACTGGCTTCATCCTCATCTCCTCTCTACCACTGATGTCGAACGGCGCACCCGCGGATCGACAGCCTGCCGCGGTTTTTTTATCATCGAAGAATGTCGCATGGATGCCCACACCGCGGTTGATTCGCTCTACCGCTCCGATTGGGGCCGCATCGTCGCCACGCTCATCCGCATGGTGGGCGATTTCGATGTGGCCGAGGACGCCGCGCAGGAGGCGTTTGCCGCCGCCGTCAATCAATGGCCGGCGTCCGGAGTGCCCAAGCATCCGCGGGCCTGGATCATCGAGACGGCGCGCCACAAGGCAATCGATCATCTGCGCCGGCAGTCGCGCGTCGAGGCCTTGTCGGATTCCACGGAAGCGGGCGCCGCGCCGCCGGACTACGATCCGCGGGAAATCCCCGACGACCGGCTGCGGCTGATCTTCACCTGCTGCCACCCGGCCTTGTCTCTCGATGCACAGGTGGCGCTCACGCTGCGCACTCTCGGCGGCCTTGAAACGGATGAAATTGCGCGCGCCTTCCTCGTGCCCACGCCAACCATGGCGCAGCGCCTGGTGCGCGCCAAACGCAAGATTCGCGACGCGCGGATCCCCTATGCCGTCCCCGGCCGGAAAGAGATGCCCCAGCGGCTGGAAGCCGTGCTCACGGCGATCTATCTCATCTTCAACGAAGGCTATGGAGCCACTCGGGGAGAGTCCCTCATTCGAACCGGCCTCTGCGCGGAGGCCATTCGTCTGGCGCGGCTCCTGCGTGCGCTGATGGCTCCGCAGACGCCCGCGGAGGTCACGGCGCTGCTCGCGCTCATGCTGCTCCACGATTCACGCCGCCCGGCACGCCTCAGCGCCGAAGGAGACCTCGTTCTGCTCGAAGATCAGGACCGCGGTCTCTGGAATCACCAGCAGATTACCGAAGCGCTGCCGCTCGTCGAGGAAGCACTTCACGGAGGCCCCGGACCATATGCGCTGCAGGCCGCCATCGCCGCCGTTCACTGTTCCGCGCCGCGGGCCGAAGATACGGACTGGCGCCGGATTGTCCGCCTGTACGATCTGCTGCTGCGATTGCAGCCGTCTCCCGTCATCGCGCTGAACCGTGCGGCGGCAGTGTCGATGGCCGATGGCCCCCTGCCGGCGCTGGCGCTGATCGACGCCCTCGCCGCTGATGGGGAACTCGAGAACTACCATCTGCTTCACGCCTCACGCGCCGAAATGCAACGCCGCCTCGGGCGCTTCCCGGAAGCGGCCCAAAGCTACAGGAAGGCGCTCGCCCTCGCCACGAACGAAACCGAACGGCGTTTCCTCGAGAGGCGCCTGGCTGCGCTTGTCAACTCTCCTTCAAACGCCGAACGCTGATCTGCTGAACGCTCGAGTGCGTGCTGAATCTAATAAGGGCAGAACGGGCCGCCGCTGACCACCAGTTGATACAACTCCCGCAGAGGCGCTGGAGCCGACTGCGGATCGATGGCATCCTCCAGAGGAGCATTCCCATAAACGCCAAGCAGGCAAAGCAGGAGGCGGTGCTGGCCGACGGCGACACTTTCCATGCGAAGACTGAGGTGGAGCGGTTTGATTCCGGAAGGATGCTGCTCATAGTCATCGGTGAGCACGTGCAGGCGGCCGTAACTCTTGCTGCCGCCCCAGCGGTGGGCGGTGACAATGGCGTTGGCCACTTTGCAGTTGCGGCAGGCCAATCCCGTTCCGCAGCCGCCTTCAGCCTGTAGGACGTTCACACAAGCCAGAACCTCGCCGAAGCGCCTGCCGAGTATTTCCCGTAAGCCGCCGGCGTCGCACAAGGCGAGGAATGCGCGATTGGCGTAGACCACCTGGCGGTGCTCGTTGAACAAGAGTAATGGCTGGGGGACCTTCTCGAGCGCGTTCGGGAGAGGAGCCCAGGCCATGATCTCGGCATGGATCGCGTTCACCACCTCGGTGGGCGCAACTTCCGGCGAGAGAAACGCCGACTGCTCAATGCGCTCGCTCATGTCAAGCTTATCGACGCAAAGTGAAACGATTTTAAGATGCCTGCATCCGTATTGCTACGCCGTTCTCTGCCGCGGTGAGCAATAGCCCAGTTTCATCGAAATGCCGTCGCATTCCTGCTTCATCCGCAGGCCCGCCGCCTTGACTACTTCTTCCGTCAGAACGCTCGCGCTGCCGGAAATGCTCAAAGCCGCAACCGGACGCCCGGCCATGTCCAGGATCGCCGATCCAACGCAACTGAGGCCGGGCTCGGATACCCCCTGGTCAACGGCGTAACCGGTCTGGCGAACCTGCTTCAGTTCCGGAATGAGTTCTTCGATTCCCGCCGAGGTGTAGGTCCGGCCGGCCAGAACGGCGACGCGCTCGGAGGGCAGATGCGCCAGGATGCTGCGCCCCAGGGCGGTCTTCGGGAAGGAAAGCATGGTGCCGAGAATGGCATGCATGCGCACCGAATGTAATCCCTCCACCATGTGGCGGTAGACCAAATGATCTCCTTCCACCACGGCGAGGTTTACCGTCTGCTCGAATTGCGAAACCAGGCGCGTCATCGCCGGCCGGGCAAGCTGGGCGAGGGTGGCGCTCAGCGGAGGCTGGCCGAATTTTTCCAGCCGTTCCGAGACGAAATAACGGCCTTGTGCCCTCTCGAAGCGGACCAGTCCCAACCCATCCAGGCTGCGGAGAATGCGGTTCACGGTCGCCTTCGGCAAACCGACCCGCTCCACCACATCCGCCAGGCGCAGGCCCTTGCCGTTGCCTTCGTGCAGTACGTCGAGAATCCGGAAGGTCTTCGAGAGGACCTTGATTGGTTCAGACTTGCCGCGCATGGACGCCGTTACCACTGGAAGCGGCCGACGATGATGTGGTGCATGCGCGAAGTGCCGATGTCGGAGAAACTGCCGCGGCCGATGCCGGCGAAGGTGCCGAAGTTGGCGCGGTTGGCGAGGTTGAAGACGCCGTTCGGATCGGGGAATTGCGGCTCCTTCGTCGGGTTGTTCACGTCCCAGCGGATGCTGAAAATGAGCCGTTCGGTAACTTTGAACTCCTTGGACAGCGAGAGCTGGGTCCAGCGCAATCCCGGTGACTCGAAGGTGTTCCGTCCCAGCGTTCCCGCCGTGAACGCCGCCGGATAGGCGAAGGCGTCGAAGCTGTAGTAGCGGTTCTGAGCGCTCAACGGGAAGCGGTTCGGGCCGATGGTCCAATCCTTGGGCTGCGCCTGGTCATTGGGCAGGATCTGGATGGGCCGGGAGGCGCCGGGAAGATAGCGATAGGGGCTATTCGCGAAGGTGACGGTGGTGGGCGGGCCGGATTGGAAGGTCTGCGTCCAGGCGAAATCCCAGTTGCCGAAGACCCAGTTGCTCACGCCGCCGCCGTTCATCCACTTGCGCCCCTTGCCAAAGGGCAGTTCGTAGGTCATGACGCTGACGAAGCGGTGGCGGACGTCGTAATTGGCGCGGGCCTTCTCGAGCGAGCGGTTGTAGTAGGTGATGCCCGTCGAGGTGCCGTCATCATCCGAGTTGTTGATGGTCTTGCCGAGTTGATAGAAGGCGTTCAGCGTCAGCCCCTGCGCGAAGCGGCGCTCGAAGCGGAGCATTCCGCTGTGATAGGTGTTGTGCCCATAGTTGGAATAGTGCTGGATCGACCCGAATTGGGTGTAGGGCTTGTAGGTCTGGGTCGCGTTGGCAATCTGGTTCAGCGTAGCCGGGTCGCTCGAGATATTCAGCGGAATGGCGTTGATGTCCCAGTTGTTCAGCAAACCCACGCCCGAGGATCCCTGGTAGAGAACTTCCACCAGCCAGCTATTGGACAACTGCCGTTGGATGCCCGCTGACCAGTTGTAAACATAGGGCAGGCGCATGTTGGGATCGAACCAGGAGGCGGAGCGGCCGCTGAAGTTGGAACCCTGGAAAGGAACGCTGCCGTCAGAGGCGGACGGGTAGCTGAAGGCCGGCGGCCCCTGGGAGAGTAAGAAGGAGTGGCGCGGATCCCCCGGAGCGGCCTGGACGTTGGCTGTGGCCAGGTACTCTTCAAAGTTCTGGTTGGTGCCGTTCGTCATCAGGTCGATGGCAAAGGCGCCGAAACTGGCGCGGAAGACGGTCTTGGGGGTGAAGGTCCAGGCGAGGCCGAGGCGGGGCTGGAAGTTGTTGAGGTCGCGGTTGGCGAGGCTGCTCTTGCCATGAACGATAGCTCCCTTGCGGCCGCTGAGCGGATCCGTGGCGTTGGGGTCAAACTGCGACTGCTGCCCGTACTTCGTGTTGAACGGCGATTCGTACGACCACCGCACGCCCATCTCGATCGAGAGATTCCTCATCGGCCGCCAGGAGTCCTGGAAGTAGAGGCTGTGCTGCCACCAGCGAGGGAGCCATGTCGCGACATTCCGTGAATAGATGCCTTGCACCACGGTTCCAAGCAGGAGAGAGGCAAGTGCGTTGCCGGTATTGGGGCGGAAGGGATATTCGGTGCCGCCCATGCGATATTCGCCGGATGGCTGCGCGATGGGGAGCGAATTGTAACGCGTGCGGATGAGTTCGTACCCCGCCTTGAAAGTGTGGCGGTCATGAACCTTGGTGAAGTTTTCCTGGAAGGTGAAGTCTTCGCCTACCTGGCTCGAACGGCCCTGCGGACCGAGGCCGTAGAACATGCCTCCCCCCGAATTGCGGAACTCGGGAAAGGTCTCCTTGCTGACGTTGGGGATGCCGAGTTTGCCCGCCCAGTCCTGGTTGTAGCTTTCCGGGGTGGCGCTGAAGACGCGGCGGTTGAAGCCTAAGCGAATTTCGTTGACGGTGGTGGGATTGAAGGTGTAGGAATCGGAGATGGCGACGTTGCTGTAGTCAATCGGCTTGATATAGACATTGCCGTAAACAATGCCGGTAAGTTCCCGCACCGGCCGTTCTTCGCTCCGGTGGCGAATGAGAGAATAGCGTCCGAAAATCTTATGTTTGACGCTGAACTGGTGGTCGATCTTGCCGTCGTAACGGGAAAATATGTATCCGCCGAAGGCAGGGATCGTGAGATTGTTGTTCGGGCCGCTTGGGGTGATGACGCCGGGATCGGTCTGCGCCTTCCAGGGTTTCAGGTCGATGAGCTTCCGCGCCACCGGATCGAACATCGACTGCGGCACCACATTGCCCGGAAACGGATCGCGCGCCCATGCCCCGTTCTCCTGCCTGGTGGTGAACGGATTGTAGATGGGAAAACCCGCGCCGTTGAAGGAAAAATCGCCGGCCAGCATCTGCGGGCTCGGCACGGTGCCGGTGAAGGTTTCATTGACCTTCTCGTAGTGCTGTTGGAAACCGGCAAAGAAGAAGGTCTTGTCGCGCTTGATTTTGCCGGAAGCCGTTCCCCCCCATTCCTGGTAGATGAAGTCGCCCTCGCGCGGGAGTTGCTCGAGGTAGGCGCGGTGGATGAGTTTTCCATTGGTGTAGCGGTCTTCAATGGACCCGTGGAATTGATTGGTGCCGCTCTTGAAGACCACGCTCAATAACCCGCCGCCGGAGTGCCCGAATTCGGCCGGCGTCCCCGAGGTCCACATCTTGAATTCCTGGATCGAGTCAAGGCTGGTGATCATCGTGCGCTGATAGTCGCCTACCTGCCCGACGCCGGGTTCCTTGCCGTTGACCCCATCCATGGAATAGCCGATGGCGCGCTGCCGCTGCCCGTTGGCGTGCTGTCCGTTGATATTGGTCATGTCGGGCATGTAGAGCAGGACGCGGTGGACGAACTTCTGCATGACTGGCAGTTTCTGCACGAGGTCGCTTTCGAGAATCTGGCCGTTTCCAGCGGTTTCCGTGGTGAGAAGCGGTGTGGTGGCCTCCACTTGAATGGACTCGGTGACGCTGCCGACTTCGAGCACTACGTTGATGCGCGGCTGTTCATTGATGCGGAGAATCAGTCCGCTCTCCTGGTATTTCTTGAAGCCCGCTGCCTCCACCGTCAGTTCATAGGTTCCCGAACTGAGGTTGGGGATGTAATAAGAGCCGGCGGCGTTGGTCACGCCCTCGGAGACGAACTGCGTTCCGAGGTTTCGTACCGTAATCTTGGCGTTCGGAACGAGCGCTCCCGTGGAATCGGTGACCGTGCCGACGACGGTGGCGGCGCCAGTGGTTTGCGCAAAGGCGGAAGCCGGGCAGGCGAGGAGCAGAAGCACGAGATGTAGCATAACCGGGACCCTTTTGTCTGAATGGAATTGAAGCGACAAGGCGAAAAATATCATTGCGGGGAAGGGAAAGCAAGGAAATTCGAACAAGCGTGTTTCGCATTGTGGGACGGCGGAAAACACGATTAACGACAATCGTTTGTTTCACCTGCGCCCCCATCCGATGCCTCCACATCCCTCCCTGTTTTTTGACATCATGTTTGGGATGCCCACTCCCAACACCTTGCTCGATGTCATTCAAGCCGCTCCCGCCGCGCGCACCGCGATCATCCTCCCCGAAGCAGGGATTCATGTGACCTACGAGTCGCTGCGTAACCAGGTGACAGGCATGGCCGGCGCGCTCGCCTCGCTCGGCATTCAAAAAGGCGACCGCATATCGACGGTGCTGCCCAACGGTTTGCCGGCCATTGTGAGTTTCCTCGCGGCTTCGATTGCCGGGACCGCGGCCCCGCTGAATCCGGGCTACCGCGAGGAGGAGTTCCGGTTTTATCTCGAGGACACGAACGCGAAGCTGGTCCTGTGCCCGGCCGAGGGAGCGCCGGAAGCGCGGCGGGCCGTCGCGGCGCTGGGGATTCCGGTGCGCTCTCTCGAGATGGATGCAGCCGGCGTGGTGCGAATCGTAGACGCGCCGGGCGGAAAGACCGCATCCGCGCCATCGCCCGATGACGTGGCGCTGGTGCTGCACACCAGCGGCAGCACCGGGCGTCCGAAGCGCGTTCCCATTCTGCATCGCAACATTGCGGCGTCGGTGTGCAATATCGTGGCGCATTATTCGCTGACGCAAGAAGACACGGCGCTCTGTGTAATGCCGCTGTTTCATGTGCACGGGCTGGTGGCATCGACGCTATCCACGCTCTATTCGGGCGGCACCGTGGTGGCGCCGGCGAAATTCAATCCGCTCTCGTTCTGGCGCACGGTTCGCGACACCCATGTCACCTGGTATTCCGCGGTTCCCACCATTCACAGCCTCCTGCTCTCGCGCGCCGGCGAAGAGCGTCCCGCGGGAGCCGAAGGACTGCGCTTCATCCGCTCGTGCAGCGCCGCGCTGCCTCCGGAAATGATGGAGAAGATGGAGCGCGTATTTGGAGCGCCCGTGCTCGAGGCCTACGGCATGACCGAGGCTTCGCACCAGATGGCGTCGAACCCGCGACCACCCGCCGTGCGCAAGCCCGGGTCCGTGGGACCGGGGACCGGAATCAAAATCAGCATCATGGACGAAGCGGGCAACCATCTGCCCTCTGCTACGCGCGGCGAGGTGGTGATTCAGGGGCCGAACGTGGTTTCCGGTTATGAGAACAACCCGGAGGCGAATGCAAAATCGTTCACCAACGGATGGTTTCGCACGGGCGACCAGGGATTTCTCGACGCCGATGGATATCTGGTGCTTACGGGCCGCATCAAGGAACTGATCAACCGCGGCGGCGAGAAGATCGGACCGCGCGAAATCGATGAGGTGCTGCTGAGCCATCCCGCGGTGGGAGAAGCGGTGGCATTCGGAGTTCCGCATCCGACGTGGGGAGAAGAGGTGGCCGCGGCGGTGGTGCTGAAGGAACCGGCGACCGAGGCCGATATCCTCGCATTCTGCAAGCAGCGGCTGGCCGATTTCAAAACCCCGAAGAAGCTCTACATCATTCACACGATTCCGCGCACGGCCACGGGCAAGATCCAGCGGGGCGAGGTAGCCAGGGCGCTCACCGCATGAGATTCCTCATTGCCGGAGCGGGCGCCATCGGCGGATACATCGGCGCGAAGATGGCGCGCGCCGGGCAGGATGTGACGCTGTTTGCCCGCGGAGCGCACCTCGCGGCGATGCAACACAACGGGCTGAAGGTGCTGAGCGCGGATGGGGATTTCGAGGCGCGCCCGCGCATCATCGCGAGCCTCGAGGAAGCGGGCGATGTGGACGTCATCATCCTCGGCGTGAAAGCGCACGGCTTGACCACCCTTGCCCCCCAGTTGAAGCCGCTGATCCATGAGCACACTACCGTGGTGAGCACGCAGAACGGCGTGCCGTGGTGGTATTTCCACATTGGAGCCGCAGAGTTTTCCGGCATTCATCTCGAGCGCGTGGATCCCGGAGGCGTGGTCAACGCTTCGATTCCTCCCGGAAAGGTGGTCGCCTCCATCGTGTATCTCGGGACCGATATCGTCGAGCCGGGAGTGATCCGCCACACCGAAGGGAATCGCATCTCCCTCGGTGAGCCGGACGGCTCCCGTTCCGAGCGCTGCCGCGCCATCGCCGGGGCGCTGATCCAGGCGGGGCTGCGTTGTCCCATTACCACCCGCATTCGCCACGAGATCTGGGTGAAGCTGTTGGGAAACGTGGCGTTCAATCCCATCAGCGCCCTCACCCGCGCGACGCTGGCCGCGATGGCGCGCCACCCGGAAGTGTGTCCGGTGGCGCGAAACATCATGAGCGAGGTGGAGGCCGTGGCGGCGAAACTCGGCATCGAGCTTCCGGTCTCCATTGACCAGCGTATTGCCGGAGCAGCGAAGGTGGGAGAGCATAAGACCTCGATGCTCCAGGACCTCGAGGCAGCCCGGCCGATGGAGCTGGAAGCCGTGGTGGGAGCCGTGGTGGAACTGGGCGATCGGCTCTCCGTCCCTATGCCGCATACGCGCACCGTCTATGCCTGCGCCAAACTCTTGGAAACAACGCTTGCGCAAAGGAGGGCACATTGAACCGCTGGCTCCGTTTGTCCGCGGCCATGGTCGCGATGACCATGATCGGCAATCTGCAATACGCCTGGACATTGTTCGTGCAACCCATCATCGGGGGAACGGGATGGAAGCTGTCCGAGGTGCAGTGGGGATTTACGTTTTTCATTGCCTGCATGACGTGGGTGATGCCGCTTTCGGGATGGCTGATTGACCGCATGGGTCCGCGCGTGTTCATGAGCGTTGCCGGCGTGCTGTGCGCCATCGGCTGGGGTTCCCTCGGCCATGCCCGGAGCCTGGCGCAGTTTTACACGCTGTATTCGATCGCCGGAGTGGGGAACGCGTTCGTGTACTGCTGTTCCATTGCCGTCGCGCTCAAGTGGTTCCCCGACAAGCGCGGCCTCGCTTCGGGGCTGATCGCGGGCTGCTACGGATCGGGAGCGGCGCTGTTCATTCCCATTTTTTCCCGCCTCATCCGCGCCACGGATTACCGCACCACCTTCCTCTACACCGGCATCGGGCTGGGAGCGCTGGTGATTGTCGCCGGGCAACTGTTGCGGAATCCGCCGTCAAGCGTCCTTGCCCCCGCCCCCGGAGCCGGAAAAAAGAGCCGGAGCAGGGGAGAGGAGTTCAACTCCTGGCAGATGCTCCGCACGCCGCAGTTCTACATGCTCTACCTGATGATGCTGATGATCGGCATCGGCGGGCTGATGGCCACTGCGCAGGTGGCCCCGGTGGCGAGGAACTACAAAGTGGGCGCCACGGCCCTGGCGATCGCGCTTTCGCTGAACCCCATCGGCAATGGAGTGGGACGCGTGTTCTGGGGCTGGGCATCCGATCACATCGGGCGCGAGTGGACGATGTTTGTGGCGTTCTTCCTGCAGTCGATCTTCCTGGTCAGCGTGGTGACCGTGGGCCGCTGGGGCGATGTGTGGTTCGTAGTCACGATGGCCCTGGTGTTCCTCACCTGGGGCGAACTGTATGTGCTGTTCCCGGCGGTGCTGGCCGACATCTTCGGCTCGCGCCATGCGGCGTCGAACTACAGCATTCTCTACAGCACCAAGGGCCTGTCGTCGATTCTCGCCGGCGGCTTGGCGGCAGCGCTGTTCGAGAAAACCGGGACTTGGAATTATGCCTTCTACGGCAGCGCGGCGCTGGCTTTGTGCTCGGCGATGGCGGCGCTGGCCTTGCGGAAAGTGCCGCTCCCGGTGAAGAGCGGCGGCCGCGACGCGTTGCCCGCCCAGGTGCGCGTGCGATCCGCCGGAGCTCAGGATTAGACGCCCGCCCGATCTCAGCGCTTCCCCCGCACACCCGGCAGAATGGGTTCCGAACCCGGCGGACGCGTGGTGAGGATCGTCACCCAGAACGGCCCTTCCGCGCATTCGAAAGACAGCCGCTCGCGGACCTGCGCCCCGCATACTCTCATGCTGTAGTCGCTGCCATCCACCACCGAGGGCATCGAGAGGCAGATGCCGCTGGTCAGTACGCACTTCAGGTTGCCGCCAATCATGTTCGCCATCTCGCCCAGCACGTCCCGGACAACGTCGTCGAGTATCGCCTGTGGATTCGCTGGCAGAAACCGCGCCGCCAGCCGGCGCGCCAATGCGCGATCCACCTCCAGCAGCACCGCGCCGTTCCAGTCGCCCGCCAGATGCACGGCCGCTGTCAACCGGTCCCCCTGTGGAAACCATGGCAGCCCGCTTTCGGACACCTCGAGCCGCAGCATGGTCTCGAATACGGATTGGACAATTTGCACCAGTTCGTTAGGGTGTATGTCAATGGAATGTTCCGTTGTCATCATAATGAGGTCCTTACTTAGCGCGCGGCGTAGACAGTGGCGCTTCCAATGTTCTGCCGTTCAAACCATTTCTCCACTCCGAACGCAGTTTCCGCGCCGCCGAGCAGCAGCCACCCGCCGCGAAACAGAGTCCCGTGGATTTCCTCCATGATCTTCTGCTTCGTCTCCGTGTCGAAGTAGATGAGGACGTTGCGGCAGAAAACCAGGTCGAACGGGCCCAGCGAGCGCATGCTCTTGCGCAGGTCGATGGTCTCAAAACGCGTCATCCGCCGCGCCGCCTCGCTCACCTGCCAGTCGACCCCGGCGCGGCGGAAATACTTCACCAGCAGCGCCGCCGGTAATCCGCGGTTCACCTCAATCTGATGAAACTTCCCGGACTTGGCGCGCTCCAGCACTTGCGAAGAGAAATCGGTTCCCAGAATTTGAATGTCCCAATCGCCGAACCCACCCTCGAGCAGCGACATGGCGAGGCTGTAGGATTCCTGCCCCGTGGACGCGGCGGCAGACCAGAACCGCATCCGCTTGTTGTCGCGCCGCTCCTGCGCAAGCCGCGGCAGCAGCACACTCCGAATGGCATCGTAGTGCGACGGGTCGCGGAAGAAATAGGTTTCGTTGGTGGTCATGGCTTCCACCACGCGGCGGCTGATCTCTTCCTGCCGCGTGGCCTGAAGCAGCGCGCACAGGTCATTGATCGACCCCAACCCGAGCTGCCGCACAATCGGCGTCAGCCGGTTCTCGAAAAGATAATGCTTGTCTTCCTCGAGGACAATCCCGGACTGCGTGTACACATGTTTCTGGAGAAAGCGGTAGTTGTCTGAATGAATACCGGCACTGGACGTTTGGCTCTGCATCTCCACCCCTTACGTTCGCCCCGTCATCGACAGGATCTGCGGTACGATCTCTTCGAGCGGCAAAACACGGTCAGCGACACCCGCATTCACCACCGCTCCCGGCATTCCCCAGACAACGCTGGAAGCCTCGTCCTGCGCCAGAACCCCCGCCCCCTGTGCTTTCAAAATCTGCGCCCCGCGCAGCCCGTCCTGCCCCATCCCGGTGAGGATGGCGGCAATCACCGCCCCGCCGTAAACCTCGCCCACCGATGCAAACAATGCGTCCACGGCCGGGCGGCAGGAGTTCTGCGGAGGAGACTGATCCAGACACACGCGCACCGCGCCGCCGCTTGCGGCCACTTTCATGTGGTAGTCGCCCGGCGCGATCAGGATCTTGCCAGGCTCCACCGCCATCCCATTGCGCGCCTCCTCCACCCGCAACTGGCAGGTCGCGTCAAGGCGCTCGGCAAGCAGACGCGTGAATAACGGCGGCATGTGTTGCACCACCAGGACAGGCAGCGGGAAATCCGCCGGCAACTCCGGCAGAATCGCCCCCAACGCCGTCGGCCCCCCGGTCGAGACTCCCACCGCAACCACTTTCGCCCGCGCTCTCCCCTCCCGCCGCACCGGCGTCCGCGCCACGTGGATCGCTCCGGCGCGCGGCGCCGCGGACTCGCGGGCGGATGTGGGCAGATAGAAAAATTGTTTGATCTTCGGTACAAGCTCTTCGCGCAGCCGGATCATCGAACGGTCGAGCGAGCCTTCGTTCGAAGCCTTGGCCACATAGTCGTCAGCGCCAAGCGTCAATGCCTCGAGCGTGACCGCCGCGCCGCGCTCGGTGAGCGTGCTGAACATGATCACCCGTAACTGCGGATACTCGCCCCGCAGACGGCGCAGCGTCTCGAGTCCGTCCATCTCCGGCATCTCGATGTCCAGCGTGAGCACGTCCGGATTCAGTTGCGGAATCCGCTGCAGCGCGATGGCCCCGTTCGAGGCCGCGCCCACCACCTCGAGTACCGGATCCTGCTCGAGCGCATGCGTCACCAGCCGGCGAATCACCACCGAGTCGTCCACTACCAGCACTCGGATCCGCTCGCCCGGCCGCAGCGCACGCTTGTTCACTGCCGGCATGCCGCTCCCCCGCAAGGCTGCACCCCGGCAAGTTGCAGCTTCTCCACCAGAATGTCCCTGGTGAAGGGCTTCATGACGTACTCGTTGGCGCCCGCCTCGAGCGCCGCTGCCATCTGGCTCAACTCCGTTTCGGTGGTGACCATCACTACCACAAGAGAGGCGAATTCGGGCTTCCGGCGCAGTTGTTGGAGCATGTCGAATCCGTTGAGTTCCGGCATGTTCCAATCCGCCAGTACCAGCGATACCGCGTCCTTTTCCGCCTCCATCAATTCGAGCGCTTCCCGCCCGTTGGCCGCCTCGCAGACTTCAAAGCCGATCTCCTTCAGGATCCGGGTGAGGATCATCCGGATCGCCCGCGAATCGTCCACCACTAGTGCTTTGGCCATCGTTTCACCTGCCTTCCTTCGTCGATTGGCGGAGCGCGACCGGCCTGAGCCGCGCCCCAAACCCGATCCGCTCCCCCGGGGAACGTTCGCTGCCCCGGGGAATTGCCCTGCGTGCCGCCGCGGCGTGCAAGGCGCCGCGCCGCACGGTCAGTGCTTAGAACGTGAACTTCGAGATGATCGCCTGCAGTTGCGACGCCATCCGGCTCAGCTCCTGGGCGGCTTTCTGCGTATCGTTGGCCCCCTGGGTCGTGTTCTTGGCCGCCAGGGCTACCCCGCCGATGTTCTTGGCGATGTCGCCCACACCCTTGGCCGCCTCGGTGACGCTGCGGCCGATTTCATTGGTGGTGACGGTCTGCTCTTCCACCGCGGAGGCGATGCTGTTGGAGATGTCGTTGATCTGATTGATGATCGCCCCAATCTCCTCGATCGCCTGCACGGCCCCCTTGGTGTCGCCCTGGATCGCCTCGATCTTCTGGCCGATCTCCTCGGTCGCCTTGGCCGTCTGCTTGGCGAGTTCCTTCACCTCGTTGGCCACCACCGCGAAGCCCTTGCCCGCCTCACCGGCGCGCGCCGCCTCGATGGTGGCGTTCAGAGCGAGCAGGTTCGTCTGCTGCGCAATCGAGGTGATCACCTTGATCACGTTGCCGATCTCCTGGCTCGACTCGCCCAGTTTCTTCACCGTTTCATTGGTGGAATGCGCGACGCTCACCGCGTTCTTCGCCACCCGCGCCGATTCGTTGGCGTTTTTGGCGATCTCGCGGATCGAAGCCTGCATCTGTTCGGATGCCGAAGCCACCGAGGAGACGTTCTTGGAAACCTCCTCGCTTGCCGCCGATACCACGTTCGCCTGCGTCGCCGTCTCTTCGGCGTTGCCCGCCATCTGCTGGCTTACCGCCGTCAGTTCTTCCGAACTCGAAGCAAGCGTGGCGGCGTTTTGCGCGGTCACCTTCAGCGGCTCCACGATCGTTTCGAGCGTCCTGTTGATTCCTTCGACAATCCTCCGGAAATCTCCCGCGTGCCGCGCTCCATCGGCGCGCGTCCCCAGCTTCCCGTCCGCGGCTGCTTTCGCCAGCAGGTTGGTATCGCCAATCAACGCCCTCAGGTTCGTCCGCACCTGCTCGATCGTCTCGTTGATGAACACCTTCTTGCCGGGGAACTTCTCGAGCGGCGCCTCGAAGTTGCCTTTGCCGAACTCCGCCACGCACGCCATCGCCTTTTTCTTCACCGTGATGTGCCCGCCCACCATGCCGTTCACACCCTCCGCCATCACGCGGTAATCCCCTTCGAATTTCTCCGCCGGTATCATCGCGTCGATATCGCCCTTGTTGTGCTCCTCCGACATGCGTTTCATTTCCGTGATGAAGCGCTGGATATTCGTGCGCAGTTGTTCTATCGTCTCGTTGATGAACGCTTTCTTGCCCGGGAACTTCTCGAGCGGCGCCTCGAAGTTGCCCTTGCCGAACTCCGCCACGCACGCCATCGCCTTCTTCTTCACCGTGATGTGGCCGTTCACCATGTCGTTCACACCCTGCGCCATCCCGCGGTAGGCGCCCTCGAACCGCTCCGGCCGCATCAGTACGTCGATGTCCCCCTTGTTGTGCTCCTCCGACATGTGCTTCATTTCCGCCAGCAGCGTCCGGATGTTCTCGAGCACGGTCTTCATGCCCGCGCTCAGCACCTGGCTGCCCGCTGTCCCCCCGATGGATCCCAACGTCTGGAAGCAACTGTTCTCGAGATCGCCCTTGGCCAGCGCTTCGATTTGCAGCGCCACCCGCGCAAGATTTTCCGCCGTGCGCGAGAACGCCTCTCCCAACCGCCCCGCCGCGGCAACGTTCTCCTCGAGAACCGGATCGCGCAGGCGCTCCCCGGCGATCGCATCCGCCTGCTCGAGCAGCGTGCCCACCACTTCCTTGATCTGGTTCAGGTGTTCGGTCTTGTCCGCGCCCGCCTCCGCTTTGACGCTTTCCACGCTGAGACCCATGGATTCGATCGTATTCAACAGAAACGAATCCCCGATCGCCTGCATGTCGTAGTTGAACACCTTGAAGATCGCCTGTTCGGCCTGCAACTGCCTGGCCGCCTCCTTGATCTCGCGGCGAAGATAGATCCCCACCAGCCGCTGCAGTTCGATGTAAGAGCCGATATACCACTTGAACGGCAGATCGATCCGGTCGTGCAGCCAGCCGACGTAGAGCCGGCGCTCGAAATAATCGAAACCCCAACTGGAAGCGGCGCCCTCGAATATTTCGACGAAGTAGCCCGTCTGTGTCCCCTCGAGGTGCTGCCGCAGCATGGCAAGCGACACCCCCTTCTTCACGGCGTGCTTTTCAAAGAACCGCCGCGTGGCCGGAAACTCGAATTGCCAGTCATAGAACTCTTTCACCAGCGCCGGCCCTATCCGCCGCGACCACCCAACCAACCCCGCCAGAATCGCGCGGTCCTGCTCGCCCAGCCTCAGGAATGCCCGCCGTGCCGCCAGGTTGCCTTCGTCAATCCCGAAGCGCTGCCCAAGCTGTACCTTCGGCTTGCGGTCCATTCCCACAGCGGGCATGGACGAATATGTCACCGGGATGTCCATCACGGCGGTGTCGCCGGATGGGTTGCGATCGGCACGAATCCGCCGGCCTTCGCCTGTTTGTCTTGCCATTGTCCTTTGCTCCTTCGTATCTCCCTTTGTTTTCCGATGCCGTACTTCCGGCAACATCCTGTCCAACCAGCCCTCCTGCCGCCAATGGCAGACGGAAGGCAAATCCGATGGCGGCCCCTGCGAACCGGCCACCCCGGCCGGCCACACCCGTACCCGGCGGTCTAGGCGGCCCTCTCGAGAGCGAACTCCACCGTTCGCTCGGCGTCGAGAACCAGCAGCAGCCGGTCCTTCAGTTTGTAGACGCCGTGAATGAGTTCGCGCGCCGCCGGGTCGAGATTCTCCGGAGGCCGCTCATAGGTGGCCGAATCGACATCCAGCACATCCCCGATTTCATCCACCAGCAGGCTCACTGCCCCGTCTTCGGTGCGCACCACCATGTTCATCGGCGTCAGGTCTCCGGCGCGCGGCGACAACCCGAGACGCAATCTCATGTCGATCGCCGTGACGATCTGGCCGCGCAGATTGATCAACCCTTCGATGACCTTGGGAGCCAGCGGCACGCGGGTCATCTGCTGGAAGCGCAGCACCTCCTGCACGCGCAATACGTCCACCCCGAAGAACAGATCGGCCACGAAAAAAGTGGCGAACTGTCCGCTCGTCTGCGCCGCTTCGGCTTTCATGCTCTCGGTTCCCATCCGTCTATTTCTCCTCTCCCACTTGCGCCAACTCCCCTTCCGCCGATGCCAGAGCCACGGCCAGCCGCCCCACCGATTCGAGCATCGCCTCGCGATCGAACTTCACCTGGCAGTCCTGAAATCCATTCCGGCTTTGTTGTCCCTGAATCTGGCTCGCTGATTCGGCCAGACCGAGCACGGGAATTCGCTCCCACTCCGGCCTCCGCCTCAGCGCGCTCAGCAGTGCCCGGCTTCCTCCCGGAGGCAGGTCCAGCGCCGTGACGACGATGTCCACGGGCATCTGCTCCAACCCGCGCACCGCTTCCTCCAGATTGGCGGCCTCCACCACCCGGTAGCCCTCCATGTCGAGACCCGTGCGAATCAGACCGCGGGAAAACGCCGATCCCTCCGCCACCAGAACCCGCAGCCCGGTTTCCACTCCGCCTTTACGCTGAAACCAATCGCCCGCCGCCGTACGAATCACGTAATTGAGATCCAGGAAATCCGCAATGCGCTTGCCGACCACGGCCGAGCCGATCAATCCGCTTCGTCCCGTCTTCTGCCGCACCGTCACGGCCTCCTCGGCCACGTCGATGATCTGGTCCACCATTACTCCCACGCTGCGGTCGCCGTCGTTGAACACGATGACCTGCACCGGGTCCGCCGTCTCTTCGCCCGCGCCGCCCTCGATCACGGCCTCGAGGGAAACCAGAGGGAGGATTCGATTGCGGTACTGGACCACGTGACATCCCCCGGCGCGCTCGATCGAGGACCGTGGAAATTCCTCGAGTCTCGCAACCAGGGAGAGCGGCACGGCCAGGCGGTCAAAGGATCCTGCCCGGAACAGCAGCAACCGCTGCTGCTCGATGTCCGCCTGCGCCTTCTGCTCGGCCGCGGCCCGCGCCTGCTCGCGCGATTCGGCGAGCACCCCCGACCGCTGCCCGATGCCGAGCACGTCGAGAATCAGCGCCACTCTGCCGTCGCCCATGATCGTGGCGCCGGCGTAAACCGTCAGCCCTTTCAGTTGCTTGCCGAGCGGCTTCACCACGATTTCCTGCGTGTCATTGATGCCATCCACCACCAACCCGAACTGCCGGTCCTCGGCCTGGAGAACCACCATGTTCACCGCCTCTCCCCGCGCCGCCGCCTTCAGCCCTAGCACCTCGTTGAGATAAGCGATCGGCAGCAGGCTTCCGCGCCGCCGGTAGACCGGAGTGCCGTGCACATGTTCAATGTGCTTGTCCTTGGAATCGCCCTCCAGGCGAATCAACTCGAGCAGGCTCACCTGAGGGATCACGAACCGTTCGCCCCCGCTCGCCACCACCAGGCCCGGAATAATGGCCAGCGTCAGCGGGATCTTCAGTTTGACCGTGGCCCCCTCGCCGGGACGGCTGAATACATCCACCACCCCGCCGATCTTTTCGATGTTCGACTTCACAACATCCATTCCCACACCGCGGCCGGATACGTTCGTCACGGTTTGGGCGGTCGAAAAGCCCGGCTGGAAAATCAGGTTGAACGCCTCGCGGTCACTCATCTTCTCCGCCTGCTCGGGACGGAGCAGGCCTTTCTCGATGCCCTTGCGTTTCACGCGCCCGACGTCAATGCCCGCGCCGTCGTCCCCAATCTCGATGTTTACCTGGCCTCCCTCGTGATAGGCGCGCAGGGTCAGCCTTCCCTGCGGAGCCTTCCCCGAGCGTATGCGCTCTTCCGGCGTCTCGACGCCATGGTCGCAGGCGTTTCGCACCAGGTGCACCAGCGGATCCTTGATCGCCTCGATGATCGTCCGGTCGAGTTCCGTCTCGGCGCCGTCCATCTCGAGCCGGATCTGCTTGCCGAGCGCCACCGCCATGTCCCGCACCACGCGCGGCAGTTTGTTCCACACCATGCCAATCGGCTGCATGCGCGTCTTCATGACGCCTTCCTGCAGTTCCGTCGTGATCAGGTTCAGACGCTGTGAGGTCGCGTTGAGCGCCGCATCCTCGCGCTCGGTGTTGAACTGGAGAATCTGATTCCGGGTCAGCACCAACTCGCCCACCAGGTCCATGAGCTTGTCGAGCAGCCCCACTCCGACGCGAATGTTGGCGTCCGCCACCGCGGACCGCGCCCCATCCTCTTCGCCTTTCGCGCTCTCGGCCGGCTCGTTGCGGGCCGGAAGATCCTCCGCCTTCCCCAAGGCGGGACCCGGTTCCGCCTCAAAGTGGTGATCGGTGGAGGCTGCCGCGACTTGGGCGGCCATGCGCAGCCGTTCCGTCAGGTCTTCAAACTGCGCCGGCCCCTCCTCCCCGCCGGCCTCGATCGCCGCCAGCACGGTTCGCGTCGCGTCCACCGTTTCCAGAATCAGCGACACCAGCGACGGAGTCAGTTCCCTCTGCCCGTCGCGCAACTGGCTCAGCAGCGTCTCCGCCTGGTGGGTAATACGCTCCAGGGTGGAAAATGCAAGGAAACCACAAGTTCCCTTGATGGTGTGAATCGTGCGAAATATGCTGGCCAGTAAGGCGGTATCCCTCGGACGCCTTTCGAGTTCCACCAACTCCTGATCGAGACGCGAGAGGTTCTCATGACTCTCGACTAGAAATTCACGAATCACATCCTGATCTTGATCTTGCATGCCCTTGGTTTCTCCACACACACCGATAACGAAAGCGAGGAAATACCCGTCTTCTGTATTTCATCCGGCGCCAGGATGGCCTCCCGCGCCTGCACCGGCGGCAGCACAGCCGGTAACCACCCTGAAACTCTCATCGGAGGAATGCGGAAAGCTTTAACAAAATCTCTCCACCCCCAAATCTCCCCCCGCTCCAGCACCCTGCCTGGACAAGTCACCACACCGATTGGAAGCGATCAACACATGGCCCCGAAGCACCACGTTGTCCTCCAGGGCATTCGCGGGAACGATGTAGTAGCTGTCCGGATCCTGGTAGCGCCAGACGAGGCCTGCGGCTTGGTCGAGGCCGCCCGAGACAGCCTTGAACTTCACCGTGTTCCGTCTTTCACGCTCCACCTTACCTGGCTTGCGTGTCCAGTGCTGACTTCAGTCCTCTCGCCAGTGCGGCCGCCGGCCCCTTGCCCCAGTAGTGCAGGAAAACGTACTGCGGCTCCTCGTGGGTCATGTGATTATGAATGGCGACGATGTTGATGCCGGCCTTTCGGAGCGACTTCAGAACGCCCTGCAGCTCATCCGTCGTCATCGCGAAGTCGCCGTCGACCAGCGCGTTCTCATCAGTGCCGGCGAAGGCCGCCCACGTGTTCACACCCATCTGCTTACCCACCTTCGCGCCATGCATCGATGCGCTTCGCCCGATAGTGGCCTTGTACATCCCGTTGTTCGTCTCGCCTTTGACGCCGAGGATTGTATCGAGCGTTGCGGCGGTGATCGAGCTCTTCTCGGAGACGGCCTTGCCCGCGAATCGGGGCGCCGGCGTAGATGCAGCCGCGCGGACGCTTTTCACTGCGTCGAGTACTTTTCTGACCGCCGGAGCAAGTTGTCCGGCCGAACCGTTGCCGCCGATGTGCATGTACATCACGCGCGGCGACTCGTAGAAGAAATGGTTGTGCAGCGCTGTGACTTCCAGACCGGCATCCAGCGCCGCCGACAGGGCAGGGTTGACTTCGTCCTCCAGGAGAACAATGTCGCCCATCACCATCAGGCCGCCATGTGCGCTGCTGGTGAAGGCAGCCCACGAGCTGAACCCCAGAAAGGGCGGCATTGGACGGCCCTCCACTGCGAACTTCACATCCGTTCGCGGGAAACTCACCTTGTAGGTGTCTTCCGCCTCGGTGTAGACGCCCTTTGCTCCAGTGGCCTGGTCGATCGACAAGCGTTGAGCCTCCGTTACCGCAGCCGGCAAGAGCAGCGGTGCTCCCAGAAACAGCAGAATCCCAGTTGTTGTATGCAGCTTCATGACTGCTATTGTGCAGGAGGAATCTTAAGGTTGCCTGAATGTGCCCAAGCCATGCCGCCTTTATTCGGGCTTTCCTCCTGCTCTTGCGGGCCATCAGAAGGTAAACCTCATCTGGAGCTCCAGGCGGCGGTTGTTGGCGCTCTCAGAGAAGATCGAGTTCCCGGAACCAGCGGGCTGATTTGCCTGCCCGAAAAGCGGCGACGTGATGTTTCCGATGATCGGTCCGGGATTGTTGTGGTTGAGGAGGTTGCGAATCTGCATCGAGACAACCAGGCTGTAGCGGCGGTTTGCCGTGGCAGCGCCTGTGCCGGCGCCGCCCAACGAGAACGGACTGCCAGGCTCACCCCGCCCTGGCCCGCCGCCGCCTGGGCCCCCGGACACGCCCCCCGGATTTGTCGAGATGGGCGCTCGCCCTTCCCGTGAACCGAAGACAAAGGTTCTGCTCACGCGCATGTTCAGCATGATCTGGCCCGGTCCGCGCCCATAGTTGCGAGGCACGAGCGCCTGACCCGCCGCGGGGTTCGGGTCGAGGAGTCCATAAGGTGTCCGCACAACGCCGGGTTTAGCCGGATCGGTGGCGATGCCCGGTCTGTCATTGAAGAGGGTGTCGCCAAAGAGGTCGCGGCCGGCGGTAATGTCGAACGGTGGTCCTGTGTTTGCCGTAAGGAGAGGGTTGAATCGAATTCCCCATTTGGCGTTGATCGTGCCGCTCAACGACACCCGGTGGCGCACGTCGATTCCAGCAGGCCCGTACTCGCCTTGCATGCTGTACGGGTTCGCCGGAAATGTCCCGAGCCCATCCGTGTCGCTCATGGCGCGTCCGTAAGCGTAAGACCCGGTCAGCGACAGATTGCTGTTCACCCTGGAGTTCACATTCAGGATCATCTGGTTCTGGTTGTACCGCCCGGAGGACTCCATTTGAACCACCAGGCCTCGTCTGCCCAGCGGATAGACGCCACTGCCCGCTACCTCCGGATCGTAGGATCCTGGAAGAGGCGCATTGGTATCGCGCGATCTCAACATGCGAAGTCCGTGCGAATTGGCATACGTAACGGCCATTGTCGTGTTGAAGGGAAGTTGCCGCTCGAAACTTACGGCAGACTGCATCAGGTACGGCGCGCGCAGAGATGGGCTGAGCGTCTGGATGGTGCTGGAAGGTTGAGGTCCGGGTAGTGAGCCCGCTCGCGGCACGATTGGGTAGAAATCCGGATTCGCGACAAAATACTGCTGCTGCGTGACGCCATCGTAGCGTTCCGTTGTGAGCACGTTCCCGAGCGCAAATCGGTCGTAGAACATGCCGAACCCCGCGCGGATGACGCTCTTGGGGCGGCTACGGCCCGCTCCTGCGCCCGGCGCCCACGCCACTCCGATGCGCGGCGCAAAGTCGGTCCAATCGTGAATGTTTGTCTGGGTCTCATATCGCAGTCCGAGACTCAGAGTCAGGTTGGGGCGGATCCTCCAATCGTCGCCGGCAAAAACGCCAACATCGAGCTGGTTGCCGGCGATCCCGGCGTTCCCTGCATTGATGCTGAATTGTGAGGCGCCGCCTCCCATTTGCCGGATTTGCAGCGCGGGAAGACCTGCCCGCTGGAAGTGCAAAGTGCGCTCGTAGCTTTCGATCGAACTGATATTGGCCATGACGGGTTGGCCGGAAGGATCGAGGATGGGCCTGAAGTTCGCGTCCAGTTGCGGAGCCAGTCCGCCCGAGAAGGTGAACGTCCCGGCGTAGTTCTGCGGAGAGACGTTGGTCATGGCGCCTGCCCGCAGTCGAAAGCCGAAACGGACCGAATGCGTTCCGCGGAGAACGGAGGTGTTGTTCTGAAGTTCGAAATTGTTCTGTAGGTCCGTAGTGCGCCCAATTGGGTTGCCCCCGCCGTTGAATGACCCCAGAACCTGGATTGCCGGACCAGGCACGTTAGCCTGGGAGACAGTGGTTGGGCGAAAGTACTGAAACCGGGACTCGTTGATGATGCTGGTGCTCACCACCGCCATCTCGGTCACTTGAAGCGTTTGCGCCAACGCGTCGTTGTGATAACCGCGCGACTCCAGGTTGAATCCGCCGGTCCCGGCGTTCCGCACGATGTCGCGGTTGTAGGAATAGCGCACGCTCAATGTATGGTTCGTGCTGAGCTGGTAATCGATGCGTGGCGTGACGCCTGTTCGCCGGAGCTCGGCAACCGGAGTATCGGTGAATGGGGTGACAGCCAGGGTGCGGGGATCGGCAACGACGGCGTTCACCGCGTTCCCGTTGTCTACCCATTCCCTCGTGAACGTCAAATTGAAAGAGGCGCGCTTCCCCAGCGGACCGCTCACCATTTCCCGGAGTTCGTTCAGAAGAAATGGGGCCTTCTCTGCCGCGTATGGATTTCGCGAGTTCCATTTGTCCGTCGCAAAGTTGTAGCCGAGGTCGGCGTGGAACTTGTCTGTGCCCGGCTTGGTGAAGATCTCGACCCGTCCGAAGCCCAACTTGTCGTACTCGGCGGAAAATGGATTCTGGTTGATTCGGATCTCCCGAATAGAGTTCTTCGGCGGAAGCTGGCTGCCGCTGAATCCGTCGATGAATATAGTGCCCCCATCGGGTCCTGCGGCCGGACCGGCAAGGGCCTGGAGGTCCGCCGCCAGATCGTCCGGGTTGTCTGAGAGCGCGTCCAGATCTGAACCTCGTATCACGACCGCGCTGGCGTTGCCTGACGCCTCGGTGCTGATGGCGGGCTTCGTGTTCTCTTCCACGGTCAGCTCTTGCTTCTCAGCCAGAACGTAGAGCACAAGGTTCAGTGTTTGGGTGGACGAGCCGACCGTGATCGTCGCCGGTTCACGAAGTCCTAACTGTGGCGCGGATGCGCGAACTGTGTATTCGCCGGCAGGTAGATCCGCAAAAACGAAGCTGCCGTCAACGCCTGTCTTTGTGGTTCTGGTGCCCGGCGGACCCTCGAGTGCCACGGTCGCGGCTGGAACGACAGCGCCGCTTTCGTCGGTCACCTGGCCGCGAAGGGCCGCTCTTTGTGCCACGGCAGGCACGGCATTCAAGACCAGGAGGGCCGCTACGAACCAGCGGACTGCGAACAATGCCAACTCTTCCACGGGCCTTCATTATGCCCGATGAGTCTTAAGGTTGCCTGAATACGAGTCCGCGTACCCCGGCAGAGGCGTTCAGAAGCCGTCCAGACTCACGCCGGACCGTTCCAAGCCTGAGGACCGTACTCCGGATTCACTCAGGAGATCCTAAGCCTTTTGTGCCAAGCTGATAAAGCGTGAGAGCGCGATGAGGATCCTGTTTCGCCATGCGCGCCAGTGCCTTTCACACAATCGATGAAGAGCTGGAAGACCGCATCCGAGGTGTCGGGAAGTTCATGCGGATCCAGATCGCCTCCCTTTCGGCCGCCGAGATCCGCGATGAGTTCCGGGAGCATTCCGTCCTCGGACCTGGCGGCGACCTCTTCCAGGTCTGCAACGCCAAGGGCGAGTGGCTCTACCGCTCTGCGGTGCTGGAAAACAGCCAGGTGTCAATCCGCCGGCCTGATCAACTCGGGCAGAGCCCGGTCTTCGAGGACCTGACGGTCCGGAACACCCCCGTTCGCTTTGCTTCGCGGCGCGTTGTTGTGAACGGCCGGCTATACACGATTCAGGTGGCGGCGCCAATGAATGAGTTTTACGGAGGCTCTGCACCGGTTTCGCGTGATGCTCTGGCTGGCGTTGCCGCCTCTACTCATCGCGGCAGCCGTAGGCGGCTACTGGATCAGCAGGCGAGCCCTCCGCCCCGTGGACCGCATCACGGACGCCGCGGAATCCATCAGTATCCGCAGCCTGGCGGACCGGCTCGATGTGCCGAACACCGCGGACGAGTTGCAGCGGCTCTCGGAAACGCTCAACCGGATGCTGGCACGCCTGAATTCATCTGTCCAGCGAATGTCGCAGTTTACCGCCGACGCTTCCCACGAACTGCGAGCCCCGGTCTCCCTGATTCGCACTACCGCCGAACTTGCCGTCCACGGCGGGCGAACGAACGGCGAGTACCACGAGGACATGGTTCAGATTCTGGCTGAAGCCGAACGGACCAGCCGCCTCATCGACAGCCTTCTGATCCTGGCCAGGGCGGATGCGGGCGAGGACGGCCTGCAACGTGAACTCACCGATGTCTCCGTCAGCCTTCGCCAGGCGCTCGACCAGGGGCGCAAGCTGGCCGTGGAGAAGAACATCGAATTGACCGCCAGTCTGGACAAGCAGCCTGTCGTCGTACTTGGAGACGGCGATGCTCTCCGCCGGCTCTTCCTGATCCTGATCGACAACTCCGTCAAGTACAACCCTGCCGGCGGGCGCGTTCAGGTGGCCCTCAGCACATCGAACGGACAAGCGCTATGCAGCGTCAGCGATTCCGGACTGGGCATCTCCAAAGAGGATCTGGAGCATGTCTTCGATCGCTTCTGGCGCGCCGATAAGGTGAGATCGAGGGGGATGGGCGGCGCCGGCCTCGGGCTTTCGACCGCGCGTTGGATTGTCCAGCGTCACTCAGGTACGATCGACGTTACCAGCGAATTGGGTTAGGGGAGCACGTTTACGGTCCGAATCCCATTGGTTCCTCATCCCCACAATGACTAGGGAGCGATGGGATGGGCGTAATACAGCACGCCTCCCGGCCAAGCCCCCGCGTGAGCAAGGAACCCTACCTTCGTCGAGGTCTTTGCATGATTCCTTTGCCCGGCCTGGATGATCTCTGGCCCGTTCTCCTCGAGCAGCCGCGCCGGACGATGTGCCGGCCGGACGATCGCTATGTGTCCAGGCCGGTGAGGGTCGGCGCTCTCGTAAACTACCACCACCAACTCCCCTTGGTTCGCCAGCGTCTGCGCCGCATGTGCGTCCTCCACTGCCCGCCAGCCGCTCTGCCGGCCCGCTGGGGAACGAAACCATCTCGCCTGCGCGTTGGCAAGCAATACTTGTCCGTGTTCCGGCGGCCGCAGCATGTACACTCCCAGCCGCTTCCCGGCAGCGGCGGCGAATGCGCTGCAATGCGTCGACCGGCCAGGTCCCGTGTAGTCTGGCCCTCTGTCAGGCTCGCCCGTCTCCCAGTTCACGTGCTCATGCGCCAGCCATAACGATTCGACATTCATCCCATCCAGCACCGACAGCAGCCGCCTCCCTTGTTCCGAGATCGGTCCACAACATGACGCTTCGGCGGATAGCGCCGGACGAACGGCTCCCGGAGCAACCAGCACCAGCAACATCAGAAGACGAATCTTCAGATCTCCGCTCGCTTGCATAGTCAGAATTATAGGAGATCCCGTCATCCAGTGGCTTCAACGGGTTGTCCCTCGGGGGACACCTCAAAACCGGCCAATGAGGGACACCTCAAAACCGGCCAACGGAGGTGAGGCAGGACAAGGTTAGTTATACCCTACCGGCAGCCCCGCCGGCAAACCAAAGTTCACGAGCTCAA
>WBZR01000276.1_pt1 | contig 87263 bp, 66 predicted proteins | sample 5204231 | NCBI WGS metagenome assembly WBZR01 (sample SAMN12412403, study PRJNA552823) | activated sludge metagenome | isolation source: activated sludge from anammox sidestream of wastewater treatment plant... | place: USA: Virginia | collected 2017-08 | reverse complement strand
CATTGGAAGGAGATGTCGATATAGTGGCGACAACCGTCAGTATCGTCGAGAGCGACAAAGCCGGAAAGAAGAAACGCCGGAAAGTGAAAGTCCTCATCGGTATCGAAAGGAAAGGTGGCGGAGCTGCCAGGAGTTACGTCAAGGTTATAGGCCGTGCATCAAGGAAGAAAGCAAAAGCATTTATAGACAAGAAGATTGACGACGAGGCAATGATCAACATGGATGAGACAGCGCAACAATGTTGTTACGGCCACCAGATCCATCATTGTGAAGGGCTGGACAAGGCCCTCGATCACAGGGTGGTCACCACGATGCTCAATTGGCTGTATGCCAGACATGGGTATGTGACATACATCCAGGATTATCTCAATGAGTATTGTTATCGCTACAACCGACATCGTATGAAAGGCGAGATTCTGGATGACATCATCACCCGCATGGTCAGGCATGAGCCGATGAATAGGAAGTTGAAGGTTGGATGACAATGAGTGGTACTAAGCAATAACTTACTAAAGTTTCAGAGTTTGCTATTGTTTGAATATCAATGATTAAATCAAAATCAAACGTAACATCGTAATTTCCACCAACGAAAACAGAGAGTTTCTGGGTAAAATAAAATATATTTTTTAACATGTTGAATATCTGTATGTTGCATAAAAACAATTTTCGTATAGTGCTATAAGCCAGCACATTAAATTATCTCCGAAACTTTAATTAATTATTGAAGTGGGTAAAAATGCAGGATGATATAGCCAATATTTGCCCCGATGATAATGATCCAGAGAAGATTCAATTTCGGCCATTTAAGCATGATGAGCATGCATATGATAAACAATATCCACTGCCGGATATCTACGATCGTCTCATAACCCAACTGAAATATCGCAGTTATCAAAATAGCAAGAGATGCGACCAATACGCCTCTGAAGAAAATTTTGTATGACTTGGACAAGGTCAATCGTGAAAACACAGTTGAACTCAACAAGGAATAAATGAATACCGGTACCAACACACCGCTCAATGCCAATAACGCTCCCATCCAGCTATTAATGATGTAGCCGACAAATGTCACAGCCATCATAATCGAACCTGGCACAAATAGACTGAAAGCTACTGTATCCAACAAGGTAGAGACCGGGAGAATACCGTTGTCCACGATATCCATTTTTATCAGTGCAAATATGAAATAGCCGCTGCCAAGGATGATGGAACCTATCTTCATGAATATCCAGAAAATCTTTTGATTATCCAGGACAGGAAGAACGAATTGAGGTTGCGCCTGTAATAATACAAGCATGGCTGCCTTTTTCGCACCGGAAAACTGTCTGAGTAAGGTATAAGCAGCACCGCTAAGTAGCAGAAGTAATACAATGTTTAAGCCGGCCAACGAGGTAGCCAGTACAACAAGAAAAATGGCCAACAGCTTAAAATCTCTGATATACCGAATGCAATACACCAAAGTCGTAAAAAGCAATATCGCTATAACAGACGTCCTGATGCCATATAAAAAAGGATCGATCATCTTGAAATTCTCATTGACAAACTGCTTATAGTAGAGGGCGATGACGAGCATAAGTATAGCGGAAGGCAGGGCAAAACCAACCAATGCGGCAATCTGCCCTAAGATGCCTTTGCGGATGTATCCAATCCTCATGGCAAGCATTAAGCTCGGAGGACCTGGGAGAGTATTGCTTTGTCGTTTGTGCCTGACAAATTCATCATCTGTAAGCAAGTGCTTCTTGACAACCAATTCGTCATGCATCAACTTAATATGAGAATTCGGCCCGCCAAAGCTGAATGCGCCGGCTTTCAGAAAAAACCAAAAAATGTCAAAAAGTGTTGCCATCTGTCGCTTCTTGATGCAAATATATAAAAATATTTTTAATATGATTGAATTCCTGCCTTAATCATGATCCTTGAGCGATAAATCCAGAGATTGTCCGCCGGTCATTTACTCTGAACATCTGGATAAAATGGCACCCTTCTCCCTGCCAAAGTCGGTACATTGGCCCAAGCAATAGATAAAAACACTGCGTGCCAATATTAATTAATGATTTATCCCAAATAAATCATAGAATTTGGCCGAATCTATTATATTTGATTCGAAATATCGAAATCGAATAATGGTCACTAATCTTCCTGATTTTACCAATACGGAAATAGCATTCGCTACCAAGAGTGATGCCGAGTTGCAAAAGATGCACTGGCTTTTTGATAAAATGAACAGGCCTTGGCTAGTCAATCTCGGAACCAAGTTTGGCTTGTTTGCCATCCGTATCAATTTTCCCTTTGCTCAGGCTATACTCAAGAATACTTTATTTGCTCAGTTTTGCGGAGGGAGGACGCTACTCGAGTGTGTGCCCAATGTAGATAAACTGGCTTCCAAGAATGTCCAGACTATCCTGGATTACGGAGCTGAAGGAAAGGACACTGAAGACGATTTCAACCTCACGATGAATCAAATCATCCGCGCCATCGAATTTGCCGCCACTCAGCCACACATCAATGTCGTAAGCACCAAGTTGACCGGATTGGGCAGGTTTGGCTTGTTGGAAAAAATCCACAACAAGGAAGCTCTGACGGCTGAGGAAAACGAAGAATTCAGCAATCTGCTCAAGAGAATCGATTCCATCTGTTACAACGCGAATAATCATGGCATTTCGGTATTCATCGATGCAGAAGAGACGTGGATACAGGATCCTGTAGATGATATTGCCGACAAGATGATGGCTCGTTACAATAAGACGCGCCCGGTTGTTTACAATACTTTTCAGATGTACCGCAAAGCCAGTCTCGGATTTTTGAAACAATCCTTTGAGAAAGCCCAAAAAGAAGGTTATATACTTGGGGCAAAGCTCGTAAGGGGCGCCTATATGGAAAAGGAAAGAAAAAGAGCAACCGATATGGGCTACTCCAGCCCTATCCATGAGACAAAGGCAGACACCGATACCGACTTCAACAAGGGCATTACCTTTTGTATCGAGAATATCAATGGAATGGCCTCCTGTTGCGCATCTCACAACCAAAAATCCTCTGAGATATACGCACAGTTGCTGATCGACAACAAGATAGACGGCAATCATCCGCATGTAATGACCAGTCAGCTGTATGGGATGAGTGATCATCTTACCTTCAATCTGGCAGATGCCGGCATACATTCTACAAAATTCATGCCGTATGGACCGGTCAAGGAAGTCATGCCTTATCTCATGCGTCGTGCACAGGAAAACACTTCTGTCACAGGCGATATGAGCCGTGAATTTGAACTGATCGATCGTGAGGTAAAACGAAGAAAAGGAAAATAAATCCTTTATAATTATTTACATAACAAAAAAGGTAATCAGAGGATTTTCCCTGTGTTCCTGTGTCCCTTTGTCGCACAAGATTTCCTTGCCTTTGACCAGGAAAGAGTGCGCGTTTTCTTTCTTTCAACCACAAAAAAACGAGAAGTGGCACGAAATCCTTTCGCTCTTTTTAGTGGCATTTCGCGGTTAAGCATAAACTTACAGTCTCAGCTATTGTAGGCATGTAGAAGCATCAAGACAATTTGAGGTTAATGGGCACTAATTGCTTTTATTGTAAGCAAATACCAGCCATGAGCCTTGCACCTATTACCAGGCAATCTTCATCGACATCAAAAGTGGAAGTGTGTATCCCACTTGTTATTCCGTTTGATTTATTACCCGTACCCAATCGGAAAAAACATCCAGGTATTTCCTGTGTGTACCAGGCAAAATCTTCACTCGTCATCCGGATTGGCAATTGTTCCACATTATCCTCTCCAAGTAAATCGATTGCAACAGATCCGACTTTTTGTGTCGCAGCATCATCATTGATCAGTACCGGGTAGCCTTTGATGATATTCAACTCGATTTGAACACCGAAGCCTTCCTCTATGGACCGGCACTGTCTGCGGATGAGCTCGTGGGTCTGTTCACGCCATGTTTCATCCATCGTCCGGAAAGTGCCTTCGAGCGAAACGATGTTAGGAATAACATTTGTCGCCCCTCCTTCACTGTTAATCTTGCCGATCGTCAAAACACACGGCGTCACAGGATTACAATTACGGCTGACAATTGTCTGCAGAGAGGTGATAAGATGCGCCGAAGCTATAATCGGGTCGGCAGTCTGATGTGGCATGGCACCATGGCCGCCCCTACCGACAATCTTGATATAAATCTCATCCGAAGAGGCCATATACGGACCGGCCCTGAAGCCGACTTTTCCAACTTCCAGTGAAGGAAATACATGCAGGGCAAAGATCGCTTTACATTTATCAACATCCAGAGCGCCTTCCTTCATCATCAGTGAGGCACCACCTGGCAGCAATTCCTCTCCGGGCTGAAAAATACACACGACGTCAGAAGTAAGTTTTTCCCTATTGGCCTGAATCAATTCGATCGCACCCAAAAGGCAGGTAGAGTGGACATCATGACCACAGGCATGCATCACTCCGGGATTTTTGCTGATATATTCCTTTACACCGGCCTCATGGATTGGGAGCGCATCCATATCAGCCCTGAGGGCAATATAGTGGTCGGTAGGTATCGGGGCTTTGATTCGCACAACAATACCATAACTCGCCCATCCCGTAGTATAATCAACTCCCAGATCTTTGAGCCGCGTCTGAATATAAGCGGAGGTTTCCTTTTCCTTGAAGGACAACTCGGGATGCGCATGAAGATGACGCCTGATCTGAACCAGTTTAGCAGAAAACGAACTTAAATCCATTGTTGACATGACCAATTATTCTTGCATCGCTGCCACGCCCGGCAAAATTTTACCTTCGATCATCTCTAACATAGCCCCACCACCGGTAGAAACGAAGCTGACTGCATCCTCCAATCCTGCTTTAGAAATCGCAGCAACACTGTCCCCCCCGCCTATCAGTGTAAAGGCACCGTTCTGCGTAGCTTTGGCGAGTGCAGAAGCAATCTCAAAAGTGCCATGAGCAAAATTCGAAAACTCAAAGACCCCCATTGGACCATTCCAAAGGATCATCCTACTGCTGAGAATAGCCTCTTCAAATAGACTTATACTGGCCTCACCGATATCAAGTCCCATCCACCCATCAGGGATATCATCAATCGGCCTAGTCACGAACAGTCCTTCATCACTGAAGGTTTCGGATACTTTAGCATCGACCGGTAAGAGGAATTCAACCCCTTTTTCACTTGCTCTGGCCAGCAAATCATTTGCAAGGTCCAGCTTATCTTCTTCGCACAAGGATTTGCCGATATGACCTCCTTTTGCCTTGATAAAAGTAAAGGCCATACCGCCGCCGATTATTATCTTATCCGCCTTATCGAGCAGGTTTTCGATGAGCTTGATCTTATCGGATACCTTAGCCCCACCTAAGATTGCGCAGAATGGTCTTTGGATATCGTCCAATACCTTTGAGATATTACTTACTTCCTTGTCCATCAGGAACCCAAAAGACTTGTGATCCTTATCAAAATACCTGGCAATGGTAGCGGTGCTGGCATGTTCTCTATGGGCCGTACCAAAAGCATCATTGACGTAATAATCACCCAAAGAGGCCATTTTTTGGGCAAGTTCCGGATCCCCTTTTTCTTCCCCTTTATAAAACCGGGTATTTTCGAGCAATATAATCCTGCTATCTCCGGTATGCTCTATTTCGCCTCGGATGCCATCATCTGTGACAGGTGTCGAAATAAATACGACATCCTTACCTAGGTCATCAGACAGGGTTTTTACAATGTTTTTTAGTGAATATTTAGGCTTGAAGCCACCATCGTCCGCAAGATCCTTCAGAGGCCTGCCAAGGTGGCTCAACAAGATAATCTTTGCCCCTCTATCATATAAATCCAATATTGTAGGGATGGCCGCCCTGATCCTCGTATCATCTGTCACATTAAAGCTACTATCCAATGGCACATTAAAGTCCACACGGATTACTATTTTCTTGTTTCTGATATCTACACTTTCAAACATATCATCAAGTTTTTTTTCAAAGATAAATGCTTCTTTTCAGAAAAAAAATTGTCAGCACGAATCTTTATAAAATAAAAAAGGGAGTCGGTATGACTCCCTTTAAATAATTTTATCTATATGGATTAATAGCCGGAATTAGCATTACCGGAATATTTAGATCCTTTTCTTGAAGATCCCGGAGTATCTTTTCCGGCATTAGGACCGGTTGGAGCAGACATTTCAGTATCTTCAGCAGTAGCAACTCTGAATTCAACACGACGGTTGATATACTGTTGCATTTCCTGCTTTTTAGTAATATTGTGTGAAGCCGGAAGGCCAGAGATTATTGGATCTGCCTTACCATCATATTGCAGGATAAATCTTTCTCTTGGGAAATTATATGTACCTACCAAATAATCGATGGCAGCTTTTGCCCTATTGTATGACAATACTCTGTTGTAATCATCACCCAACCTAACGTCAGTATAACCAGTCACTGAAATCTTGATATCAGGATGAGACTTCATCACGCTTGCAACTGATTGCAATTGCGGATAGTATTCCGGCTTGATAAAATATTTATCCAAGTCAAAATGAATCATTGGCAACCACCAGTCAGTTTTGGTGTTCTTCAATATTTCATTCAATCTTGATTCGGTAACAGGCTTATCAGGGATAATTGCTACACCTCTTGAATCAACTTCGTAGCCCGGAGGAGAGTATGGTTCATCATCTTTATAATCAGGAATACCGTCCTTGTCGCTATCAAGCGTCACACCACGTGTATCGACAACTGCTCCCGGAGGAGAGTTCTTCTCCTGATCCAGCATATCAATCACACCGTCACCATCACTGTCAGTAAGATCAAACTTAGGACGTTGCTTCAATTCAGCCACATCGTTCAATGCTCCATCAAGTGGATTCAACCAATACAGAGGCTCTGTTCTCTTATCGAAGCTACCCAGATTGATTCCCAATCTAAGTGAAGTATATTGGCCATTGTCACTATCATTACTCTGATCAAATGCAGATCGATATACGAAACCATCCCAAGCATCATAATCCGCCCAGTAAAATGTATGCTCAAGTGAAAGATTCACTCGCTTGTTCAACTTACGTGATATGCCCAAGGAAACAGGAACAGTCAAGGCAGTCTTGCCATTGTCAAATAAGCCGCCGACCTCACGATCATTGCCTACCTTGGTCTCATAATCTGAATCCATGGCATCCTTCATCTTCTTCACATTATCGGAATATTTTGCATTTGGGTCTAGGTGAAGTGCTTCCCAATCGATGATGGCACCATTCTTCACATTATTTACCCTGGTATCGATTGATACAACACCAACCCCGATAGCTGCGTAAAGATTCCACTTGTTTCTTTCTTTGTGGAACAGGATATTGCCGATGTTCAACACACCTTCAATGGAACCGGCAATAGTCGTATTCTTATAGTTACGATACATGCCGTTGGTTATAGACCCAACATTGGGCAATTGTTCCAATGCAATAACAGATCCAGATGAATAACGATCATCGAAACCTTTAGTTGTACCATACATAGCATTTGCTCTAACAGACAAAGCATAGTTTATAGCTTTTCTGACATGCAAACCAGCTCCCCAACCTGGAAAGAGAGTAGTTGGAATATCGCCACTAATTGAAAAACGACCTACATGTACACCAATCTCCCACATGTTTTTTGGCTTGGCAGAATACTTGCTCTGACCGGCTCGCCACTCCCTGTTTTGATCGGGGTTTACAGTCATTTCGTCAGTGATTACCGGAGACTTGAATGAATCACTTTGAGCATTTATCTGTGAATAAACACCAAAGAAAGCCACCAGTAATACCAATAAGTTAATTTTCTTGGTCATAGGAATTTACTTTAACTTTAATATTAAAACTCTATTGTATAATACCACAAAGGTATAATTTTTCCTCAAATTGCTAAAAATTATTCATCTTTAATCCGAAATTATAAAATAACGAACGCATATGATTGATAACTATAGATTTTTACATTCAATAAATTCAAAGGTGTGTGATATCAAACCTTCAGCCGATTTCTTATCCAATCCTAATAACATACTCATTTTATCAGTCAATCATGAAGTAACCGAGAAGATTTTTCAAAGTATTCACCACTATCAAATAGTTCTGAATGACTCCGACTTAGCTTTCCCGGGTACCTTACAGGATAGAGACCAGCAGTTTCCGCTGTATAGTGAAGTGCTTAGTAAGGGCAAATGTAAAATATTTATTTTACAAAACAAATTATTTGAACTAAAATATTTATTTGAAGCCATTGATGTTGCTGGTAAAAGTTTCAATGTTCAACTTTTCCATAATTCTCTTTCATACTGCAATGCTACATTTTCTGACTTTAACCCAAGATGTCTTGAAAATATGGTAAATATTGGCATTTCCGCCACGCAATCACATCTGAGTGGCGAGAAAATGCTTTCCGGCCAACATTTCGACTCTTATCGTCTGGGTCAACTGTTGAATAATATGGAGGTGATCAATGATGCTATCTCTTATGCGGATGTGGTGGTTGCCGATCTTTCCGCTTTGAAGCAATGCGATATACCCGGCAGGAACGATATTGCATCCAGCGGGCTGAGTTCAGAGGCTTTTAATCATATAGCCAGGAATGCGGGATTGAGCCGTGCGCAAATTACAGTCCTGACAGGGCTGGAAAATCTGAATTCTGAGGATTGTATCGGTATTGATACGCTGGCTCAATTTATATATTATTATCTGGATGGAGCCAGGATTCAAGGCCGGCAGAATTCGGAAGGCAATTTGATCTCTTACACGATCGACGAATGCTTGCCTTACGAAAGTGTGAAATTCCTGAAAAATGATTTCTCCGGAAGCTGGTTTGCAGAATTCCCCACTCGGCTACCGGATCATTTGGCGCACTTGCAATTAGTGCCTTGCAGTTATCAGGATTATCAACTCTCGGGACGTGGAGAACTTTCACCAAGGATTCTGGATGTCTTCAAAACACTGGATGATATTGTGAATTGACCTGCGTATTCCAACAGACCACTCAAAAGGCCTCGACTTGCTGTTGTTATGCCCTGTTACTTCCTGATTGGACTGTTCCGTCAGGTCAATAACTTTTCCAACTGCATACCACGAGAGCCCTTAATGAGGATCGTATAGTCCTTCAACTGTTGCCAATCGATTTCCGCCAATGCATCAGAGGTCGAATCAAAAAACCTGAATTCCGGATATGTGGGGCCAAACTGTCTGTATTGCGGACCTATCAGTGAGATGAATGAAAATGTTCCGATCTCGCGGATACGATCGAGGATTTTCTTATGAAATGAGGCCGAATCTTCTCCCAACTCCAACATATCTCCAAGAAAGACTCCTTTTTTTGTATCCGGCATTTTATTCAAATTGTCGATCGCTGATAGAACCGAAGAAGGATTGGCGTTATAGGCGTCCATGATGACGTGGACACCATGGAATTTTGTCATTTGTGAACGGTTGTTCTTCGGTATATATGCAGCAATCGCCTCACACATTTTATTGGGATCGCAGCCAAAATATCTGCCCACTCCGAATGCTAAAAGGACGTTGTTGAGGTTATATTGGCCGACCAAGTGTGTTTCCACGCTGCTGCCCTGAAATTCAAAGCTCAGGAATTCAGACTCTCGTTCCGGCCTTGCAATTTCTTCAGAATCAAAGCCGATATTCATTATCCGATCATCATGGGCTTTCAGAAAATCAAGACTCTTTTCCTCAATATTCAGAAAGAAAAGCCCATCGTTAGCCATCAGATATTTAAACAACTCCGACTTGCCTTTTTTGACGCCTTCGATACCGCCGAAACCTTCAAGATGAGCGGCCCCTATGTTGGTAATTGCGCCAAATTTCGGCATGGCGATACTGCACAAACTGCTGATTTCGCCCTGATGGTTGGCGCCCATTTCTATCACGGCGAAGTCGGCATCAGGTGGTGTGGCAAGCAAGGTCAATGGTACACCGAGGTGATTATTCAGATTGCCCGCAGTATAATGAACCTTGTATTTAGTATTGAGAACTGTGGCCAATAACTCTTTGGACGTCGTCTTACCATTTGATCCGGTAATTGCCAATACAGGGAACTTAAACGTTTCTCGATATTCGCGTGCCAGATTTTGTAGCGCGACGAGTGTATCCTCGACTATCAAGACATTTTCATGACCTTTAAGGGCAGTGTCTGAGGCTACGCATAGGGCCGCTCCTGCTTCCAAAGCCTGCATCACGAAGTTATTACCATCGAAGTGTTCGCCCTTTATCGCAAAAAATATTTGTCCGGGCCGGATATTCCTGCTATCAATAGTGACTGAAGGACAATCCAGATAATATTTTAACAATGTAGTCATTGTGCTAAGATAAAAAAAATCCCCACAATGTCGATTGTGAGGATCCTTAATAGTTATATCGAAAATTAATACTTTCTCTTAGCTGCTTTCTGCTTTCCGAAAATGTTTCCGCTATTGTGGCCATTTCCTTCGGAGCTGCCCATTCTTGTCATAGCGCAACGGAAGCCAATGGTACGGTCGGATTTGTCTTCATCCTTAAATCTTCTTGCTCCCGGAGACAACCAGAACAGACGATCGGCCCATGAACCACCTTTTATTACCCTGGACTTGTCAGAAATCAGGGAAGTAACTCCGTATTCGTACATACCATCAAACGAGTTATCGCCATCCAGATAGCTTCTTACATCTGCCTTCTTGAAGTTTTCCCTTGAGGCGATTGTAGAATCGGCCATAAGCTCATACTTCAATCGACCCATGCTATCCTTTTCAACCGGAATACCATCAGCACCGACTACCATTTGCTTGAATACATTACCCCTGAATGGGTTTAAGTCCTGATTATCCACATCCTGGAGGGTAATGGAGTTGGTAGGACGATATACATCAGCAACCCATTCGGAAACGTTACCAGCCATATTATATAGACCAAAGTCGTTCGGGAAATAAGAGCGGACAGTCGAAGGAATCGAAGAATTATCATTAAGATTGCCTGAAACTCCCATGTAGTCACCACCGGCCAGTTTGAAGTTAGCCATCAGCTTGCCCATGTACTTGTTTCTCTTCTGATATCTTGGAGAATCACCATTCCAAGGCAATACCCGGCGGTCGGTGACGATTTCATCCTTTGCTGAAAGCATATTTCCCTGAAGAGCGAGGGCAGCGTACTCCCATTCAGCCTCTGTCGGTAGGCGATATGCAGGCAGCAGGATACCATCTTCATAGGTAACTTTTCGTTCACCACCAGTCGATACATCCTTCAGGTTTTTCTTCACACTGCCTTCGTATTGTCCATACAGGTAGGCCTGTGTATTGAAGTTATCACCGTCTTTTTGCTCAGGATTAGGATTCAAGATGCCTTTTTCGATCAGCATCATTTCATTCACCCTGTCGGATCTCCATTTGCAGTATTCATTGGCTTGAATCCATGATACACCTACAACAGGATAATCATCATAAGAAGGGAATCTGAAATAAGTCTCAACATAAGGCTCGTTGAATGCCAATTCCTCTCTCCAGCACATAGTGTCAGGAAGGGTATTCCTCCACACCTGTGGATAATGATCACCAAAGACCCTTTTGGTCCAGAAAACATATTCACGGTAATCAATGTTGGCCACTTCGGTCTCATCCATATAGAATGAAGACACAGTCACTCTGCGTGGTATGCTGTTCCATTCATAGGTAACATCTTCCTGTGTTGATCCCATGGTAAAAGTACCTCCTTCGATCAAGACCAGATTAGGTCCTGTAGCCTGATCGATGGCATTGGACTTGGTAAAGCCACCCCATTTTTGGTCATTATAGACCCAACCTGTAGTGCTTGAACGTTGCTCAGACTTCTTGCACGATGCAAAGATGAAGAGCACACAGCCAAAAAGAATAAAAATTTTGAATGCCTGATTCATTTTAAATTTTCTGTTTTTTAAAATACCAGAGTTTTTGCATCTCATTGATTTAGCGTGAATAAACCGAATAAAAATTCAAAAACTCTGTTAAATCTACTTGTTTGAATTTTGGAAGGTCAAAGATACAACTAATTAATTCTGTACAAAATTTTAGCTACACTTTTTTTAAACGCATTTTTTCTACTTTTATGATATTATGTTTTGTGAAAATGCATATTTATCTAAAAATCTTTGTGCAGTCATGATATTTCCCACCATCATCTTGAAACAAAACATAGCTCATGCTCAGCTCGTGTGCCCCTCCGGAATTGATTCCCAATTTGCTGATGGTGGCATCATAACTATAAGCGACCTTAAATTGTCCAGAATTATAGCCAACACTAAGGATAACTGCGTCAGGATTGAGGAAGCCATTCCTATAATACAAGCCGAATTGCAAAGCCTTGATCTCCATCAGCACTCCGGCGTTGATCTGGCCAAGATTAGTTTGCTTGACTACTAGTATATTTGGGATGATGGCCATATCGGATTTACGACCGTACCTTACATCTCCGATTGGTATTCTGAATCCTGCCATGGCAGAGATCCTCATAGCGAGTCCTTTTTTGGTATTACTCTCGGCTGAATAAAAATTGATGTCCGGCCTGTTGAGATGCTTTAGTCCGATGCCCACATAGAAGTTGTCGTTGCTCAACAATCCACCGACGCCCATGTCAAACAGCGTCCTGTTGCGAAAATCGGGTGGAGCCTCAGAAGTCGGATATGGTATGCCACCAGGACTAATCGGACCGTGGATCGGATCTATCTGGTCCATGAAAATGAATTTGTCATAATCGAGTGAAACACTGATGAATCCTGCTTGCAGTCCCATCTTTACCTTAGTTCCATTCCTAAATTCAACCCCATAGGTATAGGACAACTCGCCATTAAACGTTCTGTATATGCCCTGACCAGCTTCGTCGGCCATCACAGAAATCCCTACTCCGCTTCTGATGCTTGGTAGATACTGATCAGCACTTATAGCATAGGTTGTATAGTTTGACGGAAGCCCTGAATATTGATTCCGATAATTCATGCCAAATCTCGTACCACCGCTGTTGCCCGCCAATGCAGGATTCAACTCAAGAGGATGGGCATAAAATTGGGAAAAGACAGGATCCTGTCCCATTGATGACAGTGAATACAGGATAAATCCCAGTATCAGTATATAAAATCTCATTGTTTACCCGTTTGAAATGTCAAATGTAATATATTTTATAGTTACGAAATTCCCTTTTTAATTGTTGTGCCATACTACCTTTATTATATGAGCTCCCAATGTGCATCCATGGAAGAAAAATGATGTCCGCACAGTAATGGCCAAAATATTGAATTTTTTTTCAACAAGGCCTGCCAACCATGTAAGCGACCCAACATAATGATTTTTTAGCGAAGAAGAAAAATGGGAACGATTTTTGATTATCTCTTACCATAAATCTATTTCTTCAGGATAAAAATGTTAAATTCTTAGCTTTGCTGATGGATAGATAATAAAACAGGTCAATACTCGTTTTAATTATTCAGATTTTATTTTGATAATATAACTCACTACCATATTTAATTCGGTTGAATTACAACAATATTCATATGCTGCGTCCGGATCATCGCCTTTTTTCGCAACCTGTTTTGATTCAGGGAATGGTGATTCTTTTATTGACTTTAGCTCCAGTATTCTTACAGGCTTTGTATGGTCAAAATACACTGACCCAGACCGTTGACTTTACGGCATATCGGGCCAAGGCCATAGAAGGACTGAATACAAAAGGCATTCTACTGCTTCCGCAAAGCGAGGTGGCGACGCACAATAGGGTTGCCATGGTGTCCACTTCCCTTCACATCCCAAAGGGAAAGCAAGCCAGAATCCTGGACTTCAAACCATATTACAATGCCCGGCTTCCACTGGAAATTCCCTATACAGATGGGCCTCGTGTAACCGAACCGGCCATTGAAACACAAAGAGGCAGGAATGAAAATCGCGCGGTGATCACCTTTTTGCCGGGTCGCTGGACATCATTGACCGATTTTCAGTTGCTTGACTCTATTCAATTTACCATAGTGGTTGAAGATCGATTGGAGACCAGAAATAATCCGCCGAAATATGCTGAACATTCTGTGTTGCAGTCGATACCTACCTACAAATTCAGGACTTCCGATGCCGGCATCTATAAGTTGGACAACCAATTCCTCACGGATCTCGGGCTGAGTACTTCGGGAATCAATCCTGCCAAAATAAAGATATTTACCACCAATCCCGGACCTTTGCCAGAAAAGAATGCCGTATCAAGGATCGACGACCTCCGTGAAGTGGCGATTCAAGTCGTAGGAGGCGATGATGGCAAATGGGATGCAGGCGATTACATCCTTTTCTACTCTCCGGGACCACAAAGATGGAATAAGGAGAGCGACAGCACATTCACCCGTGTGACCAATATCTATGAAGATTACAAATATTTCTTCATCCAGGTGGATGGCGCAGCGGGAAAAAGAATAGCTCTGAGGGATGCCGGTCAGTCCTTTGATATGGAAACCGGCACCTATGACTATATCGGCCATTACGAAGTGGATAAGATCAATCTACTGCGGGAATACGCAAAAATAGGCGGCGGGCAATTGTGGGTAGATGAACTGATTACCGGAAACAACCGTACAAAGGACCTCTCAGGGCTGCTCAAGGTGGACAACCTGGTTCAGGGCGAAACGGGTTATGTGAAGATGGCATTTGCCGTCAGGAGTAAATCCCGCTCCGTCATCAATATGATTGCCGACAACCAGAGTACTGACATCCAGTTTGAGACGACGCGGATCGAAGATTCAGAAAGTCGAGTGGCATATTACAACTCGAAAAAGAGCAGTTTTACACAGGCCGGTGGCGCTTTGAATATTTCCTTCGAATTTCCACAAGTAGCCACTGAAAGTCTCGGTTGGATGGACTATGCAGAGGTCAATGTAAAAAGGTATCTCACAAAGTCGCAGTCTGCCATGTCTTTCAGACTGTCTAATCCCGGCATCAGCGGCAACATCAGATACAGCCTGAAAGGATTGACTCCGACTGATGCTGTATGGGATGTTACGGACATGTACAATGCTGCACAGTATATGATCAGCGTGGCAGGAGGAAATGCAAGCATGGTGGCTTCCTACCCTGTACAAAGAGAATTCATCTGTTTTGGAGCAAATGACATCAAGACTCCTGAAAAAGTGGGCATCGTCCCCCCTCAGGACATCCACGGAATGGCTACGCCGGACATGATCATCGTGTATCATTCTAAATTTGCGGAAGAGGCAAGGGATTACGCTCATCATAGAAGCTCGGCATCGGGCATTGATGTTGCGATTGTCGATGTGGACCAGGTTCGGAATGAATTTTCGGGAGGTGGACAGGATCCCACCGGCATAAGGGATATGGCAAGGATGTTTTACGACCGCAACCCTGAAAAATTCAAATATATCCTTTTACTCGGTGATGGCAGTTATGATTATCGTGGTCTGAATTTTAATGCAGTGTCCAAGAAGGAAAATTCCAATTATGTGCCTGTATATGAGTTTCCAAGGGCGGTTTTTGAGCCGATCCGGTCGATTCCGTCCGATGATTATTTCGGTATGCTGGATGAAGAGGATGGTGAGATAGAAAAAGGAAGCATCGATGTATATGTGGGACGCTTCCCTGTCCATGACAAGAGTCAGGCCCAATCCATCATCAATAAGATCAAGGTCTATGACAATGATAAGAATTCATTTGGCGACTGGCGCAATTATCTGATGCTCATATCGGATGATTGGGACAACATCAACAGCGATGACTTTATCGTCCAATCGGAAAGATTGTTTAACAAAATACACAGCAACAATCCGGAAATCAATTTTTCCAAGATCTACCTGGATATTTTCAAGCAGGAGTCCAATCTGGGCGGACAAAGTTATCCCACAGCAGTCAGCCAGATGAATGACCAATTCAACAACGGCGTGCTTGTCGCCAACTATATCGGCCATGGTGGCGTGGACGGTCTTGCGCAGGAACGTATCATAGACAGATTGACACTCAACGGGATGAAAAACAGCAACCGCCTGCCTCTGCTGGTTACAGGAACATGCTCATTTGCCACTTACGACGATCCGGATGTTACCTCTGTAGGCAAGTTGTGCATCACCAAGCCGGATGCCGGAATGATCGGATTGATGACTACTACCCGCTCAGTCTATATCACACCTAATGAATTTTTTATCAATAAATTGTTTCAGGTCATCTATCAAAAAGTCAATGGCAGATACCTGACGAATGGCGAAATCCTGGCAACTGCCAAGAACCAATCATCGGGCGCCGACAGGCTTGCCTTCGTACTTCTGGGCGATCCGGCCATGACACTGGCATTTCCAAGGCAAAATATAGCTTTGGAGACGATCAATGGCTCCCCGCTCGATTCCATGAGATCAGACACCATCAAGGCTATGGAACTGGTTTCTCTGGGCGGTAGTGTACAGGCAGCAGATGGTCACGTGATTGAGGATTTCAATGGAACCCTCACCCTGACCGTATTCGACAAGGCTTATACCTTATATTCACGAGGCAATGATGGAAATGGGGCAAATTATCCGGTTTCCTTCCAGAACAATATTCTCTTTAAAGGAAAGGCCACGGTGACAGCCGGTCGGTGGAACATCCGTTTTTACCTGCCCAAGGATATCAATTATGCCATTGATTATGGGAAATTATCGTTTTATGCGGAGAATGGAGTATATGACGCAGGAGGATACAGCAATCAAATCAAAATCGGAGGTGAAAGTAACCACCCCATCACCGACAATCAGCCGCCGGTCATCGACCTTTACATGAATAACCTGAATTTCAAATCCGGCGGAACTGTCAATGCGACTCCACTCCTGATTGCACGATTGAGTGACGATTACGGCATCAATGTGTCCAGCAGCAGTATAGGTCATGAGATCGTTTCCTCGCTCAACAATGACGCGACAAAAGAGAAAATCATGAATGACTTCTATGTCGCTGACAAGGATGACTATAAAAAAGGAGAGGTCAGGTATCAGTTTGACCAGCTGGAGCCGGGAAATTATACGTTACGCCTGCGTGCCTGGGATATTGCCAATAATAAGGCGGAGACCGAAATCGAATTTCTCGTCACCAACAGCGAGCAGAACTCGATTACACACCTGTTAAATTATCCCAATCCTTTTACGATATCCACCTCATTTTTGTTTGAGTTTGATTCCCAGAGCAATACCATTGAGGCGGAGATATCAATTTATTCCATCTCGGGCAAACTGGTCAAGACTATACGAGAACCATTGAGCCCTACAGGAAAAAGATTCAGGACGGGCCTTTGGGATGGCAAGGACCAATATGGAGACCAATTGGCGAAGGGAATCTATATATATAAGGTAAAAGTATATAACAGCTTTGATATAACTAAAAAAGTAATTTCGTCTGATTTTCAAAAGCTCGTAATACTTAAATAAACAATAAATGAGGCACAGCACACAATAAAAAGTAGAATTTTAAGTTATATTTGCGGCCAATTTGAATAAAATACGTATTTATATTTTTCAATATGAAAAAATTTATCCATTTATTAATATTCTCTTTCATTCTATTTTTAACAGGAAACGCAGTTGCACAATCTGCCGCTACTTGTGTGGAAAGCCCCATCGGCTCCGGACACTGGATCGAACCTGACGGATCACCCTGTCGAAACCCCATCTCAACCGTGGTGTCATTCTTAAGAATTGTCCCTGATGCAAGAACTTCGGGTATGGGATCGGTAGGCTTAGCCACATCGCCTGATGCCAACGCCATGCACTTTAATGCTGCGAAACTTGCTTCAGCTACCAAGGATGGCGGACTGTCGCTCAGCTATGTGCCTTGGTTGAAAGGACTTGGATTGAATGATATCTTCATGGCTTACCTGACCGGATATTATAAATTTAGTAAAAAAGAAGCAATCGCGGCTTCTATCAGATACTTCTCTTTGGGAGACTTTACCTTCACTGATACGCAAGGCAATATCATCGGATATGGAAAGCCAAATGAATTTGAAATCGCTGTGGCATATAGCAGAGCACTGGGCGATAAGTTATATGGTGCATTGACCGGTAAGTTTATCTCTTCCAACCTGGCAACGGGCCAGCAGTTGAACGGTGTAGATATTCAGACTGCACGTACAGGTGCTGCCGATATATCCATATTCTACCGCACTCCGCTTAAAACGAATACCAAGAGTAACCTGGCACTCGGCGTAGGTATTACCAATCTGGGTGGAAGGATTTCCTATACCAAAGCTTCTCCTGTGAGAGACTTACTACCTGCTAACCTCGGCATCGGATTGGCTTGGGATGTCGATCTGGATCAATACAATCGTCTTACACTGGGTGTTGATTTTAATAAGTTGCTGGTTCCAAGTCCGGATCCTGCACTTACAGATGACAATCACAATGGCGTGCCTGACTATAGGGAAAAAGCGCTTATTCCGGCCATCTTCGGATCATTTACCGATGCAGCAGGCGGATTTCAGGAAGAGCTGAGAGAATGCCAATTTGGTATTGGTGCTGAATATTGGTACAACGACCAGTTTTCCATCAGAGCGGGATATCAGTATGAAAGTCCACTGAAAGGCAACCAAAAATACTTTACGCTTGGATTGGGATTGAAATACACCACCTTCGGATTGAACTTGTCTTATCTGGTACCTTCCGGCAACACAAGAAGTGCATTGGACAATACGCTCCGTTTCACATTGTTGTTTGATTTCGGGACTTTTGAGGTAGATGACGACCCCACTCTGAAGTAAGCAGTTCGCCAAATTATTTATCCCAAAGAATCAGAATTCCTTATCCAGGTTTTCCTTTTTGAGACGTCCTGACAGGGCATTTAATTCGTATTGGGTAAATTCCTGATTGGACCGAAAACCAAAACTGTAGATGATTTCTCCGGGTCTGGTGAGGCGTACAAAGCGATTGGTGTAGATTTCCTTCTTCAATTCATCCCAAATCAATTCATTGGTCAAGAGTTCTTCTCCATTTCGGCTGACAAGGTGAACCGAATCGGTGGCCACCACCATGTTTTTCCTGACAACCCGCTCTGCTCTTTTAGCGGTCAATATGCTGGACACTTCGCCATTATCATCGTAAAAGGAAACGACAATGCCTTTGGGAAAGATATCCCGCGGATCATTCTGGTCAAGGATGCGTATCAGCGTGTCAAATTTGATAGTCACTTTAAGATTTGCCGAGTCGCTGTAAATAATCTCCCCATCCACACCTTCCTCGTAACTTCCGGAAACTGACGCGCCTGTAACCCTGCGCACTTCAGCCAGATCGTTTTCACATGCCTGAAAGCACAGGGAAAGCATCCATAATCCAATAATAGTACGAAAGGAAATATTCATGCTGCAAAGTTGTAAATTTTCGGCGACTTAACCGGATGTTTATCTTATCAAAGTCAGTCCACCCTTTACCACCATGGTCTTGCCGCCAATGGTTTCCAGTTCGGCATAATAAACATAAGCGCCCGGAGCTGCATCCTTATTTTTAAACCGGCCATCCCATCCACTATTGGGGTCATTTGGATCGATATTTCGGCCTTCATATACCATCGCCCCCCATCGATTGAATATCATCAATGACCGGACTGTACGGAAGTCTTCCGATACGCTGAACATAAATCGATCATTGATACCGTCATGGTTGGGTGAAAACACATTGGGTGCGACAAATTCCGGCTGACCGGTTTTTATCAAAATACTGCTTTCCGCCTTGCAACCGTTTTCATCGCTTACTGAAACCGTCAATGGAAAATCTTCATATACCGGACCGAGTGTCACCTGCGGACAGGTATCGCACGAAACACGGTCTGAAGGTGTCCACATATATTGTATATCTTGCCCTTCAAGAATATATTGTACGCCATACTCTTGTGTCCCGCCATAATCGACGAAGGAGTTGCCAAGGATATCCGCCTGTAGCGTACCTCCACAGCAATGGACGAAAACGGTATCCTGTGCGAAAGCCTTGCAGCCGGCATCATTTTCGGCTATGAGTGAAATTATTTTATAGCCTGAGCGGTCAAAATGAATGGATTTGGGACCGGCGCCCTCTGAGGAAGGTATAGATGCATCCGGCGTAAAGGTCCACTGGATCGACTTGATTGCGCCCAGATCATTGATGATCTTATCCTTCACACCCAGACTTTCTTCCCTGCACAGACCATCCGGCTTCATGATATCAATATCCGCCGACAGCGACATAAAGGTGGCAGTCCCGCCCATCCTGAAATCAAAACCTTCATTTTGCGAGGTATAATTATTGACTAATAAAGCATAGGATTCTCCGGCCTTCATATCAAGTGGCTTGAGAAAATTATTGCGATCAGGGCCACAACCGGCGGCTTCGGACTCATCGGTCTCACCTTCACGCAGTCCGGTGGGGCCACAACAATTGGGGTTGTCCGGACAATTGACCGGTGATATACCTGCCGCCATACAGCGAACAAGCTCCAGATCGCAGGACATTGGGTCTCCCCGGACCTTATACACTACGAAGTCTATATCATCGGCATCCTTGAGGGGAACTAGTTCAAAGGTAAATGTACCCGGATCCCGGCATATCCATCTGAACCAAATACTGTTGGATTCACTGGCGTGGCTAAAACAAGGTGCATCATCCAGTTCATTGACCTTACCAAAACCTTGTATATTCCTTACGGTAAATGTTTCCTTTGAGCAGAGTAGATTGGCCGTATTGCAGTCACTTCCATCCAGGGCAGGAGCAAAAAAATTATTGATACATAAACCAAATTTCAAGTTGTTATTCTTACCAAAATCGACCCTCAAATAAAGCCTGGTTCCGGGCACGAGGCCACCTTTGTACAGTTGCAAAAAGTCCTGACCGGTCCCCCTTATACCGCAAGTCTCTTCATTCAAACTGCCGCAACCACCGGAATACAAGGAAGCCTGCAACCTATCCCCATCCGAACACAGTATCCTGACAATAACATCGCTCGCAGTCACATAGAACGTAAACCAGACATCATTGCCATTGGCGTTCTGACACAACGAAAATCCATTGTTGGAAGGAGTGGACGCTGACGAACTGAAAGCGGCATCGCCGGAGCAAAATTCCCTGACATCAGGAATGAAGATTGCCTTAATACATTCATCATTGACAGGCTGGCAATATATTTGTTCAACAGGTAAAGCGAAACAGATCAAAATCAATCCGAAAAATCCCACCAACCTACCTGACCACCGTGACAGAGCCTTTGTAAATAAAAGATTGATCATCGATAAAAGTTACTTTGGCTACATATACATATACATCCGGATTGACTTCCTTGCCTTTGAAAGTACCGTCCCAGCCATAATTTTCGTCATTGACAGGAAAATTTCTGCCCTCCCAAACCAAGGCGCCCCAACGGTTGAATATACGCAGATAGTCAATTGTTTTGACTAAAAAATTGCCATAACCGGTAAAGTTATCATTGATGCCGTCATAGTTTGGCGAGAAAGCATTGGGAAAGAAGATAGGCCTCTTGACATCCACCCTTATCTGTATGGAATCCCTCGCCTCACAGTTAAACTGATCCGTGGCCTTGACGACAATCACCTGATCCTTGTATGTCTTGATATTATTATCCGGGCAACCCTGACATTTGATCAGTAAGGGCGGTTGCCAGAAATAAAAGATCTGGTCGCCCTCCAAAAAAGCTTCAGCATGTAAGTCAACGGAATCGCCCAACGAGATGGTTGTGTCGCTGTACAGCTTCATCTCATGGAGTGGGCCACAGCACAGGATCTCCACCGGTTGTATCTTGGAAACCAGGCAGCCCTTGTCACTGGTGACAGTCTGGACGATAAACTTCTGGCCGCGTTTCAGGTAAGAAACCGTTTTGTCCCCTTGTGTGGAATCAATCGATGGCGTAGCATCCTGACCGAATATCCACTGTATTTTCTCAATAGTCCCTGTACTGTTGTGTGACAGGTCTTTGACACTTATCTGGTCTTCCCTGCAAAAAACGGTGTCGCCAAGGATTTCAAAATCTGCGACGGGACCTTCAAAGGTGGATGTCCCGCCAAACTCAATCCTGAAGCCATTGCCGCCTATCGTAAAATTATTGATACCGAGTAAATAATTCTTTCCTGCTTCCAGCTGTACGGGCGCCAGCCAGTTGTCCTGACCCTGGTCACAATTGGGTGGCTCACTGATGTCCGTCACGCCTTCCTTTAGTCCTGTCTGTCCCTTGCAGGAAGCGGCTTCGCACCGCAAAAGCGTACGATCTGTAGTGTTCAGGTCTCCTTTCAGTTCATACAAAGCAAAATCCAGATCATCCGGGGCATTCAATGGAGTCAGTACAAATGTCAGGCTGCCGGCATCTTTACAGGTCCACTTAAACCAGGTCGAATTGGTTTCAGAATTGGTAAATCCATCTGCCAGGCACGGTGCGTCCTTGAATTCATTCGACACCTTTCCCGAACCGGTTACATTCTGAACGATAAAGGATTTTTTATCACATAAAATCGATGCTGTAACGACATCGCTTCCAGGCTTGACAGGCGGAAAGTAATTGTCCAGACATATATCAAAGGTGCCTTCCGAATTGTTTTCTCCCTGTACCCGGATCAAATAGACACTCCCTGGATATAAGCCACCTTTGTACAATTCAAGGACGCCGCCTGCTGTCAGGTTTGACTTACAGTTCAACTCACCGATGGTGCCCTGACAAGTCCCGGCATAGAGAGCGATTTCAGGTTTCTGAAGGCTGCCCGGTTTGACCAGAATGGTTATGTCTGTGGCAATCGCTGTAAATGAGAACCATACATCATGCCCCGAACCGCTAAAACAAGTCGCCGGGTCATAACCTGAAGTTGTCGCCGAGAAGTTATTGAAAAAACCGTTGGATGAGCACCAACTGCGCACGTTGGTCAACTCAATGGCGCTGAAACAGTCATCATTGATGGCTTGAGCATTGAGGGATTGGTGATTCCCCCAAATAAGTAATGTGAGCAAAAATACATACCATGCTTTCATAGGCACTCATTTAAAACGTATGAACGGCAAGGGCAAAATCTAGATAAAGATACATAATCGTATGGAAATTAAATACATTCCCATGCCGGATAAGATGATTTTGTGTAAATTTTAACGACCTCGCTTTAATCCTTTCGGCCTGTGAGAGTCAAAGTCGTTATTTCAGGCAGGATACCTACTCTTCCTGCATAACCCAGAAAGCCGAAGCCACGGTTGACATATAGGTATTGCCTGCCTTTTTGGTATAGTCCTGCCCATTGCTTGTAAACGAACTGACTTGGGCTCCATTTGAACCAGCCCGGAATCTCAACGCCGAACTGAAATCCGTGTGTATGGCCCGAAAGTGTCAGGTCGATATCCTTAAATTCCTTATTGATCTCATAATCCCAGTGACTTGGATCATGAGACAAAAGTATGCGGACGTCAACAGAGGGCATACCTTCTACAGCCTTTTTCAGATCACCGTGTTTGGGGAACTGGGGCAGGGCCGAAAAATTTTCCACTCCGACCAGGCCGATTTTCGCAGATTGGTGGGTCAAAATGCGATGTTCATTGAGCAATAAATCCCAACCCAATTTATGGTGAATATTCTTTACCTCTTCAAAATTCTTCTGTTCTTCAGCCTCGCTATTCCACTCATGGTAATTGCCATAATCGTGGTTGCCAAGTATGGAATAAACCGTTTTACCGGGCTTTCCGACCCGGCCGAATATTTCATACAGGCTGTCCATTTCTTCCGCGAGTGTATTGACAATATCGCCTGTAAACACGACCAAATCACCATTCTCCTTATTGATCAGGTCAATACCATGCAGAATTGGTTCTTTGAAAACAAAACTACCTGAATGGACATCGGAAAACTGGACGATCTTGAAGCCTTCAAGGTCAGGATGGAGACCTTCGATATATACTTTACGGCGGCGAACCTTATACCGATAAGGATTGCGCAGCGTACCATAGGTTAGCAGGGCAAAAGGAATTGCTCCCATAGCAAGGCTTATGGTGGAAAGGAACCTGGATCGGCTTGCGTCATAGCTTTTATCCGGAAAAAAGAAATGAACCACTGCCAATATACCTCGCCGGATATCGTCGATGAGCAGGAAGGGGATGGACAATAATTTGACAGCAAAAAGCATCATCAAGAGTGTCCTTCCATATACCATCAGAAAATGTTGCTTTTCCGTCAATATTCCGGCAATCATGGTTATGGCTATGAGATAGGCAATCGCCGATAGTATCCAGTATCCATAGAACAGGATTTGGCGCAACTCAGGATTCGAAGCCTTCAAGCTGCCTCGAAACGACTGGAAAGCGTATATATCCAGCAGGATAAACAAGATGAAAGGGATAACAAATCGACCGGAAAAATGCATATTATCTTCTGAAAAATGATTTAAAGAATTAAAACAGAATTCCATCGTGATTGTTTGGTCATTTATGGTGCGACTCAAGGATAAAACTCAGGATTCAATCTTTAGAACTCCCAATTACTGCGTATATTCGCCCTTTATCCTAATAAAATATGAGTCCCGGTAAATTTCCACTGCCAAAAAAATCCATGGGTCAGCATTTTCTGCACAGGCAGGACATTGCGGAGGCCATTGTCCATGCATGTGACATGTCCTCAACCCAAGGTAGAATCCTGGAGATCGGACCGGGGCCGGGCGTATTGACTGAAATTCTTCTGGGACGAAATATAACGCTGAAGTGCGTCGAACTGGATCACGACATGGTGGCCTTGTTGAACAAAAGATTTCCGGCATTTTCAGAAAACATCATTCAAATCGATGTTTTGCGGCTTGACTTCCATACAGTTTTCGATGGAAAAAGCTTTAACATCATCGGCAACTTTCCCTACAATATCTCATCGCAGATTGTATTTCAGATCATTCAATACAAGGAGTTGATTCCTCAGATGGTGGGCATGTTCCAAAAGGAAATGGCTGAGCGGATCATAGCTCCACCGGGTGGTAAGGATTATGGTGTTATAAGCGTTCTGACCCAGGCATGGTATCACGGACGGAAAATAATCCATGTGCCGCCTTCCGCCTTCAATCCGCCTCCCAAGGTCGATTCGCTCGTCATAGCGCTGGATCGAAGGGAAGATGACAGCGGAATAAAGGACATCAAGGCATTTACCACTGTGGTGAAACAAAGTTTTGCCATGCGTCGTAAAATGTTGCGCAACAACCTAAAACCACTTTTTACCGAGGAATCCATCCTGGCAGATCCTTTTTTCAATCAAAGGGCGGAACAACTTTCGGTCCGGGATTATGTTCAGTTAAGTGAATTATATTTGTCACAGAAAAAATAAATATTCAATGAATCTCGAAGAATTGATCAATGAAGACCTGAAAACGGCGATGAAAGCCAAAGATCAGGACAGTCTCCGCGGCATCAGAGCGATAAAGGCTGCCATATTACTGGCCAAAACGGACGGCAGCGGCGCCGAAATGACATCGGAGCGTGAAATCCAAATCCTGCAAAAGCTGATAAAACAAAGGACTGATTCTCTGGAAATATACGAGCAACAGGGGCGTGAAGACCTTGCAGCGGTGGAAAGAGGTGAAATTGTCGTCATCAAAAAATATCTGCCGGAACAATTGGAAGGTGAAGCTCTTGAAAATGTACTGAAGGAAATAATAGCCGAGGTAGGAGCGACATCGCCAAAGGATATGGGCAAGGTAATGGGTGCGGCAAGCAAGAAGTTGGCCGGGAAGGCAGACGGAAAATCCATTTCTGAGACTGTAAAGAGGCTTTTGGCCTGATGAACCGGCAACAAAGAGTGCATTCAACTTCATTTATCGGTCCAAATCTCCCTTATGCAATAAAAGTTTGTTCGGGATGTAACCTTTTTGATTTGATCTACTCAAATAGGGAACAAAACAACTTAAATTCGTTTTTCTAAATGCCTAGTCAAATGAAAAGTTTTTCAAAGATCAAGCTATTTAAGGCGTGCACCATATTATTGTTGGGAGGCATGTGGATAACTTCCTGCTATTATGATAAAGCGTCAGAGTTGCCTAAAGGTCCGGACAATCCCGGCACCAATCAGTGTGATCTGTCTCAGGCCAAATACAGTCTTATGATACAGAAAATAATGACGGACAAGTGTGTGGAATGTCACGGCCCCGGACTACAGGAGGGGAATATCAGACTTGACTCTTATGAAAAAGTCCTTACACAGGTCGCCAACGGCAAATTGGCAAAATCCATCAATCATCAGCCCGGTGTCGTACCTATGCCTTATGCTCTTCCAAAAATAAGCGACTGCAGCATTTCCATGATAGAGGAATGGATAAAAAATGGAGCATTGAACAATTAATTATATTATTTTTCTGCTTGTATCCGAAGCCGTGAATAAATTCGTTACTAAATTAGCAAGCAAATAGTTGAAAAATGAAAAAGTTACTTATTTTACTTATTGTTGGTCTATTAGGCGCAGGAGGCATCTGGTTATATATCAATAAGGGGCACACAGACGTCGCCGGTGCTAAACCTGCCCTTTCAATAAGTGCAAAAGAACTCGTCAAGGCCTTTGAATCAAATGAACAAAAGGCCAATACGGATTATGTCGGCAAGTTAGTCGAAGTGACCGGAAAAATCGTACAGATCGACAATACTGAAGATGGTTCTGTCAATGTATTGCTCGAGTCCGACAATCCAATGAGCACAGTACTTTGTCAGTTGGATCCATTGCAAGAGCAGGATCATTCCGGCATTTCAGAAGGAAGAGAGGTCAGGCTCAAAGGTTTGTGTTCCGGCTTTACCACGGATGTCGTCCTTGATAGATGCCATATTGTAAAGTAAAGAAAAAAATCGACAGTCATTACACTTATTTATTGATTTACAAGTAATTTTATATTAATAAAATATTGACTATGTCAAGAAATACCATACTTAATATCTCAATGGCGGGCTTTTTGATCGCATTTGTGTCATTTGGAACTTTGAATGCACAAGGCAAGTATTTTACCCGTGAAGGAAAGATAAGCTTTGTGTCAGAAGCCCTTCTGGAGCGCAATGAAGCCATCAACAACAAGGTAAGTACAGCGATTGATGCCACCACAGGGAAGGTAGAATTTATCGTTCTCATCAAATCCTTCCAATTTAAAAAGGCGCTGATGCAGGAACATTTCAACGAAAATTACATGGAATCCGGCAAATATCCGAAGTCAACATTTTCCGGTCAGATTACCAACCTTAAGGATATTGACTTTACCAAGGATGGTTCGTATAAGGCTATGGTTTCCGGTAAATTGACCATGCATGGAGTGACCAGGGATGTCAATGCACAGGGGACGATCAATATATCCAAAGGGATTGCCAATGTACAAAGCAAGATCAGGGTACAACTTGCTGATTATGATATCCAGATTCCGGCCATTGTCAAGGACAAGGTAGCGAAAGAAGTAGATATCATGATCGATTGCAAGTTGAAGAAAGTATAATCTCCTAAAGTCGCGCTATCAAATTCGGATTTCTACATTATTTTCTAAAACGACAACCCTTCCTATGAGGAATTTTCTCTACCCTGTTTTATTGATTGCCGGCTTTTTATTCTCGGTTCGGTCTTATGGTCAGACTGATAGTACGCTGATGTCGCTGCTGGATGATTCGGCACAAGAAATTGACTATGCCACAGCAACGTTCAAGACCGACAGGATCATCAATCTGCACTCCATTGAGAATACGGCTGCTGGAGTGATGGACCTGAAGATAAGCCATCGATTCGGCCTGACCAATCAGGGTTTTTATGACATTTTCGGCTTGGACGCAGCGCAGATGCATTTGAATTTTGACCTCGGCCTGACAGACCGGCTTGCGATAGGCTTGGGACGCACAACACTCGATAAGGCATACAATGGATTTGTGAAATATAAAATTCTACGACAAAGCACGGGCAGGCGGAATATGCCGATCTCCGTCTCATTTGCGGCCGGCACGGTCATCAAAACCGCTCGCTCGCTCGATCCTGATCCGGGAAATGTGTTCTGGCACAGGTTGTATTATGATTTTGAATTGTTGATCGCCCGAAAATTTTCTGAAAATTTCAGCTTGCAAGTCACGCCGACCCTGGTTCATCGCAATCTTGTTCCTAATGCGGATGAAAAGAATGATGTCTTTGCCATCGGCGTCGGCGCCAGGCAGAAACTGACACGCAGGATGAGCATCAATGCCGAATACATCTATGTCCTCCCCGGTCAGCTCGCTCCCGACAAGGTAAATTCTCTTTCAGTCGGGCTGGACATCGAGACCGGTGGCCATGTATTCCAGTTGCATTTTACCAATAGTCAGGGCATGAATGAAAATGCCTTCATCACGGAAACAACAAACAAATGGGATAAATTTGAGTTCCGGTTTGGCTTCAATCTTTCGCGTGTATTCACACTTTGGGAACCCAAGATCAGGAATTGATTGTCGGGAAAGTCACTTGGCAGGTCATTTGATGATCATCACCAGCGTTCCGGCAATGATCAGTCCGGCGCCGATGGCGGTTTTCCAGGTCAGTGTCTCACCCAGAAAGACAATCGCCAGAACGACAGTCAGTGCAACACTCAATTTGTCGATCGGGGCCACTTTCGATACATCACCTAACTGCAATGCTTTGAAGTAAAAAAGCCATGAGAGGCCTGTAGCCAGTCCTGAGATAACGAGAAATATCACACTTTTTTGTGGAATAGCATTCATTCCCCTGGCCTCACCCTTGAACAGGATGATACCCCAGATCATGAACAAAATGACAATGGTTCTAATGCCTGTGGCAAGATTTGAATTGATATTTTCGACTCCAAGTTTGGAAAAAATGGCTGTCAGCGAAGCAAAAAGCGCTGAAAGTATTGCATAAGCCCACCACATTTTTGAAAAATATTAATTATACTAAATTCATCCAATCGCAATAAATAACGACGATCCTAGCATCAGAAGGTATCCGGATCAAAACGCCTTATATTCGTTTTGTTTCTTTTTATTCCACTTGTATTTATGCGTCCAGTATGAAACCTTCATCGAAAGAATGCCGATACCGGCCCCTGCCAGGACGTCGCTTAGATAATGCTTGTTATTGGCCATGCGCAGGATACCCACTGACGACGCGACACCATAGCCTGCATAAGGAATCCAGGGCAGGCGATCCTTATATTCTTCACTCAGGAAAGTAGCTGCAGCAAAAGCCTGAGCGGTATGTCCGGAAGGAAATGAATTTCTGTTGGAATGGTCAGGTCGGTCATAACCGGCTGTGTACTTAATCAGGCATGTAATACCGATCAGTGCCACCTCGCCTTTCAAGAGTATGGCACTGCGATTGACAAAGTCAGTTTTTGATTGCACTCCAAAAAGATCCAGACTATATGCGGCAACAATCGGGGAAAACTGGAGATAGTCGTCCACATATGTCCTAAACTTGGGTGTATATCTGTTGCGCACGGTAACAACATTGCTTTTTACCTTTTTTAATGGCTTAAAGTTAAGAGCTGTACCTGCTACAATCAATCCTCCGGGAACAATCAATTCGCGTGGCTCAAAAGTAGCTCGCTGATATCCGAAATGTTCTGCGGAAGCATTATCAGTGCGCAAGCTGTCCAAGCCATACTGAGCATAGCCAGAGCCGGAAAGAAAAAGCAGACACACAAACAAACTAATCCTGAGCATATCGGGTTGTTTCAGGTAAAATTAAGATTTTTTGTAACTATACACTTCAAATTTCTTGAAACTTCTATATGCTTTCAATACCTGAGAACTGGAAGTTATATTTAACCACAAAATTATATTGCATCACACGAAAGCCTTTTAGCGCTTAGAATTTTCCGAGACAGGCGTGGTGAAAGGAGAATCCTGGAAACTTTAGTTTTACCAGAAAATTATCTGAGCAGATATGTCACTTGGATACTGAAGATTGGGCCAAGACACTTATACAACCACAAAATGTCACAAAAAGCACGATATTCTTTCGTGTCACCTTTAGAGTATTCTCCCGGATGGCCGAGACAGGCGCGGTAGAAAAAGTAGAAGTGCACTCTATTTTATCAGGTGAGTAATTACATATTTTTTTTTAAAATGAATCAGGGTATTTCATTCTTTCCATTGCTTCAATGACTGCAGAGCGCTTGTCACTTCCTCAGCTTTTTGCGTCCCAATAAGCAGTTTTTTACCATTTGTAAACTCCAATTGAATGCCCTGTTTGCCTGCAATATTGTACGCTTTACCTCTCCCGCCGCCACCATACCTTAAACCCCAACCGCCATATTCCTTGATGGGTGAATACTCGCGAACACAACATCGCGATAATGTATCCCACGGAAAAAATTTATATTTCAGATGAATCGGAAACAACCTCACATAAATACCATCCCGACAAATCCTTGTATTCAGCTTAATCAAATAAAAGAAAAAGGATATCAACACAGTGACGCCGAAAACAATAAGCATTTCTGTGTTGGTCATCGGCTTATCCCCAAATTGCTTCCCTCCGACAATCTGAATGAAAATTGCGGTGAGAAAAAAACCGTTGAATGCCAAAAGAATCAGCCATGCCCACCATTGTTTGAATCTTTGGTCCTCATAAAAAACAGTTGCTGCGTCCAAATCTGTTCTATCCATTTCTTGGGAGAATTTAGACCAAAGATAAGGCAATAAACAACCGAAAACACAATGCCTACAAAGAAATCTAAAATATTCAACAAAAAAAACCGGATCCCATACATGCAATGAAACCCGGAGAATGAACTTATAAAAAAACTAAAAAACAAAATTTCGAAGTACGCCGGCAAGATATTAACCTTCTGCAGTTGTCCCCATTGTAATTCCGGGGACAACCGGAAAGAAGTGTGCCAACCTATCAGGATCGCCCTTTCGATATGCCCGATATGGCTCTGATTGTTGCAAAAGATACCATTTGATGATGGGACTTAAAAGCTTGGTTATCCATCTTATCAAAGGTGAAATTTCTTTGGCTGTCTTTTGAAAATACGTATCCATTGTATCTCGCCTGAAATGGAGGATTTCCTCCAGTTCGTCGCCGTCCGCCATATTACCGCAATGGTAGTTATGAAGTGCAAAAGCCGCCTTTGGAAAATTCAGCCGGCCCAATCCAAAGATGCTGAAAGATCGCTCCAAAAATTCACGGTAGGATGATCTGCATCGCTCACCGCCCCCAAGATTGAAGATCCGATACTCCAGCCGACTCTTTGCGTGCAGGGCATGAACAAAGGCTCTGGCTGTATCTTCGGGTGTGCAGATCTCAAGGCTTGTCTCCAAGGGCATGTGGAACATCAAACGAGAAATCTTGTGATTACCCATGATGGCAGCCAGTCGGAAAATGGACCAGCTCAGGTGGCTTGATTGGATAATAGCTTCTGCATCCAGCTTGGTTTGACCATATTCATCGCCTTCCGAAACCTTCAGATCGTCCGTGACCATTATTTCAGGATTATTGACCCTGTCCCCATAGACCGAGATCGATGAGCTGTAAAGGAAGAATGCATCAGGGGATGTCTTTTCAACATGGTTGACTAGGAGCCTCGTCCCTTCAATATTGACTTTTCGTGCCAGTTCCGGATTCTCATCAGCCAATGGCGGTATGATGGCCGCTAAGTGTATGACTGCATCCAGATCTGCCGGAATCTTTGACACGTCGCCTGTAAGGCTGATATCTCCGGGGATGAATTGTATTCTCTCGCCGAATGAATTGAAGAATGGTTCACTTCGATAGTTAGCCACATCAAATACCGTAATTCGGAAATCGCTATCGTCTGCCAATAATTTTACGACCTCCCTTCCTACTGTCCCGGATGCACCCGTGACTAAAACATGCTTTGCATTCATTTGAATTTGTTTTTGCAATTATAACGGAAGAATGGAGGAAAAACAGTCCGAATTTTAAAGTCTGGACTAAAAGTACAGGTACTGATTACAAAATTCAGACTATGGCTTGACAGAATCTCTGAAGGCGAGGGGAGTTTTGCCGGTCATGTTTTTGAAAACCGAATAAAAGGAAGATTTGCTGGCAAAGCCGCATTCGAAGCCAATCGCTTCGATGGAGAAAAGATTGTTGGGATCGATCAGCATGTTCTTCACCGCTTCGACGCGAAATTTATTGACATATTGAAAAAAATTACTTCCAATAACAGTATTCAACACTTCTGTCAATTGATACTTCGGTATATTCAGGGCATCGGAAAGCATGTCCATATTCAGACCGGGATTAAGATAAGGCCTTTGCTCACTCATATATGCCTCAATCCGTTTCCTGATATCTTCCTTGGTTTCCGTACTTAAGGACGAGTTTTTATAGGCTACGGTCTCTGCTTCTTCAATGAGCAGATGTTCCGGTAATTCCTGTTGATAGAGTCCATAAAAACTCAGAACATAAATTGCAAATAAAAGAACCGAATAATTGTATTCATGAGGACTGAGTGGATCGAACCAACCGACATAGGATGCGACGGCCATCAGGAAGGCAATGATGCAATAGCTTACATAAAAAACGGCAACTGTCAAAACCCAGGTAAGGTTATTGCTTTTTTCAATATTGGACTGTTCATGGTAAAGCTTCAAACGATATCGATGGACATATATCAAGGTAAGTGGGTTATATATCAACCAGGACACAATGGTTGCAGCTCCAAAGACAAGCCTGTAAAATAAATGCTCATTCTGGTCAAAATAACCGTCCATCGTAAATGGTTCCTTGATCAAATATGCCAATACCTTAAAGATGATATAGGGTAAAAGATGGAGTAATTGCGCCCACCTGAGCCTGAATCGCGGCAATACCAAAGAATTGACATAGAGGTAAAGGGCCGGGTTGAAAAGAAGAAAGGAACTAGTCAGCAGAGGCTTGCCAAAAATCATATAATCCAGGGCACAACTGAGAAAGTCCAGTCCTAAAAGAAAAAGCCAGGCGGATAAAATCTTATCTGAAACGGAACTCTTCTGTTTGGCCATCATCAGTATGGCGGCAAAAAAGCCCTGGCTTACGCCAATCCAAGCAAGTGTCTGCATGTACGGTCGATTGTGAATACAAATATACAGGAAGATAGGTGATTTTGGTCACGATTGTGCTCAAGGAGTTGCAGACGGTTTTTTCAAAAATGTAACAAACCGGCTCCTGAGCATTCGGGTGATTTGCTCAGCCAATAAACAGTAGGCCATTGCGGAGTTCTTGATAATGTCATCATTTTCCTCTCAATCCTGGAGGTTGGAAAACACTCAACCTGCAAATCTATTGTTTCATGGCAACAAATCAGGGTATGATTTAGGGCACTTCACCGGAAACGAAAAGTCAAAATCTGTTTTGTGACGTCGTGGTCGAAAAACTATCTTAGTGGGCAACCCTCGGTAGCCAGGAGTCAATATTACACTGGAAATTTCTTGGTATAGCAAAATATTCCTAAAATTTCCTTTTGCCACTATATAATTCTTGGCGCAAGGCTAAACAATATTGTGGTTAAATATAAGATCCCTTATCGGATAATGATAGCGTATAACATGTACAAGGCAATATGATGTATATGGATGCAAGGATTTGGATATCTAAGTAATAGTGCTTACTTTTGGCGTATTGACGCCATTGTGGCGTAAATACAAATGTTATAGCCAATTGTAGGGCGATACCATAAGCTACAACAAACAAAAAGACAAATTGAACTGGTTTGACAAAATAAAAGAGTTGACAAGTAAGCAGGACAAATCACCTGAACTGAAAAAAGGAGAGATAAAACAAATTCTCATTCAGACTGCAAGTGAAGTCCTACCTGACTTTGAATTTTTCGCATATAAAAATGGTTGCTACACTTTTCAGCGACAAAGGCAAGTAAATAATTTAACTGTTAACGAATTACTTCACATAATCTTCACTCTTAAAGACAAAAACTTTGCTTGCTCAATTGCTTCAAGAATAAATCCCGAATACATTTTTTCAAACTATTACAACATTGGACTTTTAAATCCGCACAAAGACTTGAAAGTATTGAGAAATAATTCAGGTGCTTTAAATATTCCAGACGCTTACTATTTTCACAACGGACAAATTGAAACGACTACAAAAACCGTAAAAGAAATTTTTTCTGATTTTAAAAAATATGGGCTTCCATTTTTGGACAAACAACTTGAAAGACTAAAATCTAATGCGATTATCAAAGAAGGGTTTGATTACATATACAATTTGCAGACGGACAAAGAAACTCTAAAAAACGAGCTGACAGGAGAACTTAACAAAGTTGGACTTTTACTTTCAAGTTTAAAACACCCAATTTATATTGAACTTAAAGAGAAATTACAATTGGTAAACGGACAGAGCAAAGAAGAACGACAATTAATACCTAAGACTGCTTACGAATTATTAGAAATATATTGGACAAGATGACAAGAACAACTGGCTATAACATCGTATTGGCAATAGGCGGGCTGAACGGCTTCGTATCAACGGAAGTACAAAATTCAACTTTCGTTCTTCGTATCAACAGTAGTGCTAAAAATCCCGCCCATCGCCAATACGCGGCCCGTTATGTAGCATTCTAAACTAAAACTGAGCAATGAATTTAAAACGAATTATAGTCCATCAATTAGTAAAAGAATCAGGCTTAACAACAACTGGAACAATTTTGTCTGAAGAGCTAATTCCTAACGATGAAAAAGCGGTAAACTTAGTAACCTCACTTTTACAAAGTTACAAAGCTGATAAAATTCTCTATGCGGAATTTGATACGACTCCTGGTAAATATTTCCCAGAAGAATACAAAAGGTATAAAGAATCAAATCGTGACGATCAAATTTTTATAAACCTAACCAGAAGTTTAATAGGCAATTTACAAACAATTATTAGCACTAAGGTACTAGCGAGAGGTGGTTATGTCGTTTTTTCTGAATACTCAATAAATGGAGTGGAGTTATCTTCCATTTTTTTGATACGAGACACGGAAGGGCAAATTTTAAAAAGGGTATCTAATGGTTTTTCAATTGACAAAATTGAATATTTGGATACAAGAAATCTTGCGATGGCCTGTAGAATTAACGAGGACAAACTTGACCACCAAGAAAATAACTATTTATCCTTCACTCGACAAAAGCAGGCGGAGGTCTCTGATTATTTTAAAGATTGGATTTCAATTACTCAGTTAGAAACTAGTACAGAATTTACTAACACACTTTATTCCATCATAAACAATCTTCCATTACCAACTGACCCATCCACCAACGAAAGATATAGTATTGATGAAGTCCGCAATATGGTTTATGAAAACGCTAGAAATAATACCAACAGAACAATAAATTTAAGAACTTTAAGTGAGCAAATTTATGGTTCACCAAATACCATTACTGACTATGTTGAAGAAAACAATCTTAGTCTTGATACAGAATTCCGTTATGATAGAAGAGCCTTGAAAAGGTTCATACAAATTAGTGTTCGTAAAGATGGCATTAGTTTAAAATACTCCCGAGGAGATGATACAAAAGTGAGGTTGTCACAAGAAAATCCAAATCAAGTTATAATTGAGTCGGCTTCATTTGCCGAGGCTCTTAGACAACAACTTGGAAATGAATAAACTTGAAGTACATAAGAAACTTGTAAAGTTGAAAGACTCATCATCTGACTTTGAGATTATCAATAGTAATCTTATTGAAACTAGTTATAGTCCTGAAAGTTTCAAGATGATTGGAGAAGCAAATTTAAAAAATGAAAAGATTGGCAACAGCCTACGTATTGAATTACCTCATAAGTTTAGAATTTATAATGATATCAATAGTTTTCGGCATAGTAATAAATTAAAAGCCGATGAAGAAATTTTAATTTTTACAAGTGAATCTCCCATTTCTTACATTGACAGTAACACTTACATAAACTTTAAATTATGCGATAGTTTTTACTTGTTTCCCAATGCTCAATCCTATTTGAAATTTATTGATGAACTAAAGGAACTTGAAAAAGATGGAGAGGATTCTTTTCATTTCACAGATTCATTAAACCTAGATACCCGTAAATTAACTTTAGTTAGTCTCGCAAAACAAAGTAGATTAACCATCAGTTATCAAAATGAAATTCCTAATTTTCAACCTGAAAGAGATTTAACCGTTGGCTTTCAAGAATTCAAAAAATGTTTTACGAAAGAAAACAAAAACCTACCTCTCTTCCTTAAAAATGAAATAATCAATACAGTCATTAATTATGAACAGGGTGAGCGGATGCAAAAATTCTTCGAGAACCTCTCCGCAATTATCTACAAAGCAAAACTAAATTTCAACGTATTTTTAGCAGGCTTATCACTTGACAACATAAAAAGAGAATACGATGAAATTAAGACTAAGTATTTTAAAGATTTATCCGAGGTACTTTCAAAATTAACTACTGGCATCGTTGCTTTACCAATTGCAATAGCATCTTTGCTTTTTGCTATAGAAAAAATAAAGGAAATGCCAGTTTACCTCTATTTACTAATTACTATCATTATATTTACTTCAGTTTATATTGGTCTTCTTCTCCGAGTAAATTATTCAGATTTAGGTTATATAAAAAAGTTATTTTGTCAGGAGTTTAAGATTCTAATTGAAAACGATTTTTTTTCAAATTATCAGAAAGAGAAGAAATCATTTGAAGAAACAAAAGAAAGAATTTTAAAAAGAATAGGCTTTTTAAAAAAAGTAATTGAATCTTACTATTGGGTCGTTGTAGGCTCAAACATCCTAATTATTTTACTTATCCTTTATTATCTAGGTTTATCAAATAATACACTAATATTTATTGGTCTTGCATTAATGTTTATTACAGCTTTGTTTAGAAATCAAGTATTAATTAATGACGAAAAGGAAGAACAGAACGCCACATAACGGCTCGTTTGGCAAGAGAGCGGGCGAACTGCTTCGATTGAAGGTTTTCTTTAAAATGAAAATTCGTTCTTCGATTGAAGTTTGGTGATAGAAATCCGCTCCCTCGCAAAGCGAGGCAGACGTTGTAAGCAATGGCACGACACCACACATACGAACAGGCAGACACAAAACATAAACGTTTGACTTTTCTGAAATTTAGCTAACTTTGCGACCTAAATTTGAAATTTTAAATACAATATAAAAACATAGAAAAAATGAAGAGAATTTTACTTTCAGCAGTTTTAACAGCGACAATCGCTGTAACAGCACAAGCTCAATGGACAACCGTAGGTACAGCAGGTTTTTCAGCAGGACAGATGGAGTATACTTCACTGGCATTTAGTGCATCGAACGAACCGTATGTAGCTTATAGTGATGTAGGCAATGGATACAAAGCCACTGTAATGAAATTTAACGGAACAGCTTGGGTAAATGTGGGTTCGGCAGGTTTTTCAGCAGGGGGAGCAAGTTTCGTTTCACTTGCATTCCACCCTACAAGCGGTGAACCGTATGTAGCTTATAGTGATGCAGGCAATGGATACAAAGCCACTGTAATGAAATTTAACGGAACAGCTTGGGTAAATGTGGGTTCGGCAGGTTTTTCAGGGGGAAGTGCATTAGAGTTAACTTTTGCATTTCACCCTACTACAGGTGAACCTTATGTAGCTTATCAAGACGTTACAAATTCCTACGAAGCCACCGTAATGAAGTTTGATGGCACAGATTGGGATACGGTAGGAACGGCAGGATTTACAACGGGAGGAGCAAACTACATTTCCCTTGCATTTCATCCCACAAGCAATGAACCTTATATAGCTTATAGGGCTTTGAATAGAGCCTCAGTAATGAGATTTAATGGCACAGCTTGGGTAAATGTTGGTATGGCAGGATTTTCAGCAAGAGATGCATATTTCACCTCACTTGCATTCAACCCCACCACAGGAGAACCTTATGTTGCTTATAGCGATAGGGAAGATGCTGGTCCAGATATTGAACCCGAAAAGGTCATCGTAATGATGTTTGATGGCACAGCTTGGGTAAATGTTGGTACAGATCCAACAGGATTTTCAAAAGGAAATTCATATATGCCCAGAATTGCATTTAGTTCTTCGGGTGAACCTTATGTAGTTTATGGAGATGAGGAAAATTCGGGTAAAGCCACTGCAATGAAGTTTGACGGCACAGCTTGGGTAAATGTTGGTACGGCAGGGTTTTCAGCAGGAGATGCGGTTTATATCTCCTTTGCGTTTAGCCCAACAGGGGAACCTTATGTAGCTTATCAAGATAGGGGAAATTCAGGAAAAGCTACAGTAATGAAATTTATTGGTAGTACAACAGACATTAAAGAAATTACATCTAAACAAAAAATTGCAGTTTTTCCAAATCCGACAAATAACGTAATCAACTTTTCTATTCAGACAAACGCAAAACTGACTAACGCAACAGGACAAATAGTTGCCAACAAAACAAACACAAACTCACTTGACCTTTCTGACCAACCAACAGGTATTTACTTTTTGACACTTACAAGCGACAACGGACAAGTAGTGCAACATAGTAAAATAGTAAAAAAATAACTGTGCATAGCGGTTTGGCAATATGGCGGGTTCAGTGCTAAATTCAACGGTAGTTCTTCGATTAAACATTTGTGCAAAACTGAACATTTGTGCTTCGATTTCCGCCACTTCGCCAAGCTGCTAAAACGTTGGCAGCAAGTGTAAAGAACGACCCGGCAACAACAAACAGACGACTAAAAACGAGAAAAAAGTAAACCATTTTGACAGGTGAACACAGACATAAAAACTATACAAAAAACGGACAACGAGTAAGCCGACACTCATTGCCGACCGTATGTTTTTTATTTTTTCCCCACCGCACATTTTTAAAAACAATTTTAGCCAGCCCGCAAGTGGCACATTTGGTTTTGTCCGCCACACAAGCCGACCCTTCGCAAAACCAAAAGAGCCACTTCTTTGCCAACGCACCGATAAGAATGATAAATTTGACATATTAACAAGACACTGAAAGAATAAATGCAAGGAAAACAACTTAGAAAATTAGAAGCTGAACTTTGGAGAGCAGCAGACCAACTCAGAGCTAACAGTAAACTGACTGCTTCGGAATACTCAATGCCGGTTTTGGGACTGATATTTTTACGACACGCCTATAACCGTTTTCAGAAAGTAAAAATAGAAGTGGAGAAAGATTTGCCCGTGCATCCGCAACGTGGCAGACGACCTGTGACCAAAAAAGATTTTGAGGAACGAAATGCTATGTTCCTGCCCGAAAAGTCGCAGTTTGACTATTTGGTTTCATTGCCCGAAAGTGCCGACACAGGTGAAGCGATTGACAACGCAATGAAACTGATTGAGGAGGAATACGACAACCTCAAAGGTGTATTGCCAAAGAACTTTTCAATTTTCAGCAAAGACTTATTGCGTGAACTGCTCCGCATTTTCAATAAAGAAGTGTTGCAAAAAGCCGAAGGCGATTTGTTTGGAAAAATTTACGAATACTTCCTCAACAAATTTGCAATGACAGGTGCACAGGAAGGCGGAGAATTTTTTACGCCTATGAGTTTGGTGCAAACCATTGTAAACGTGATTGAGCCTGACCACGGCATTGTGTTTGACCCTGCCTGTGGCTCTGCAGGTATGTTTGTGCAAACGGGTTACTTCATTGAAAACGAAGGATATAAACCTGCCGAGAAAGTTACTTTTTACGGACAGGAAAAAGCCGAACTCAATACCAAACTGGCTAAGATGAATATGGCAGTGCACGGACTTGAAGGCAACATTCAGGAGGGTAATACCTTTTACGAAGATAAACACAGCCTTGTGGGTGGTGCCGATTTTGTAATGGCAAATCCACCGTTTAATGTGGACGGAGTGGACAAAGCAAAGGATGCGGTAAAGAAAGACCCTCGTTTGATATTGGACGGCAAAGTAAACCTGCCGAAAAACGATAACGCCAATTATTTGTGGATTCAGTATTTCTACAATTACCTGAAACCCACAGGTAGAGCAGGTTTTGTAATGGCTTCATCTGCCAGCGATGCAGGACACAGCGAAAAAGATATTCGGGAGAAATTAGCAAAAACAGGTGCGGTAGATGTGATGATGGCTATTGGCAACAACTTTTTCTATACCCGTTCATTGCCTTGCACTCTTTGGTTTTTTGACAGAGCAAAAGAACAAGACGAAGCGAAAAAGGACAAAGTTTTGATGCTGGATGCACGAAAGATTTACCGCAAAGTAACCAGCAAGGTAAACGACTTTAGCCCTGAGCAGTTGCAAAACCTGATTTGCATTGTAAACCTGTATAGAGGCAATACCAAAAAGTTTGAAAACACGGTAAAAAACTATTTGCAAACTGCTGCCGAATTAGCCAAAGAAACAGCCGAAGCTACCACCGAATTGCAAAAGCAATTGCAGAAAGTTTTAAAAACGGTTACCGACTTTGCAACCCAATACGCCAAAGAAAACAAAGAAGCTGAGGCTTTTGTAGATGCCTTAAAGCTAGAAGAATATCAGGAGGTATTGAACAAACAAACAGAACTGATTGAAACGGTAAAGAAAAATCAAGGCAATCAGTTTATTACAGAAATCACGGTTCAGACAAAAGCCCTACGCAAACCACAAGACAAACTCATTAAACAATTGTTGGATGCCATAAGCACGGCACAGAAAGAATACCAACTCAGCAAAAACAAAGATTGGAAAGGCCTTGAAGTACAGGCGAAATTCATTTCGCCTCTGAAAGCTCTGCAACAACAACTGAGCGGCAACCCCGATGAAGAAGAACCCGGACTGCTGCACGAAACCGAATATTACTACAAACAAGCCCAATGGCTCACCAGCCGTTTCCCTGATGGCGTTTATACCGATGTAGAAGGACTGTGCAAAGTGGTAACCCAAAAAGAAATAGAAGCCAAAGACTGGAGCCTGAGCCCGGGCAGATATGTAGGTGTGGACACTGCTACTGATGATGACTTTGACTACGAAGAACGCCTGAACGAAATACATATTGAGCTGGAAGGATTGAACGACGAAGCCATTGCCTTGGCAAAAACTATTTCTGAAAACTATAAAGACTTGGCATTATGAGCAATGAGATTATCCTTTACCAATCCGATGAAGTAGCAGAACATATAGAAGTCAGGCTGGAAGATGATACCGTTTGGCTTACACAAGCACAGATGGCAACGCTGTTCAACCAAACGAAACAGAATATCAGTTTGCATATCAACAACTGTTTTAGAGAAAAGGAATTAGATGCACCCTCAGTTGTCAAGGAATCCTTGACAACTGCCAGAGATGGTAAAAAATATCAAACGAAATACTATAATCTGGATGTTATAATCTCAGTTGGCTACCGTGTAAAATCCAAGCAAGGCACGGAATTCAGGATTTGGGCTACCCGGGTTTTGAGAGATTATTTACTAAAAGGATATGCACTCAACCAACGAATGAACAGGATTGAAAATAATGTTGAAAACCTATCTAAAGAAGTAAGCCAAATCTCTTTGCAACTCAAGACAAAAGACCTGCCCACCCAAGGTGTTTTCTTCGATGGACAAATTTTTGATGCCTACGAACTGGCTTCAAGAATTATTCGCTCAGCGAAAAAAGAGATAATACTGATAGATAATTATATGGATGAAAATACCCTAATTCACTTGACTAAAAAAGAGAAAAAAGTAAAAGTGCTGCTACTTACTAAAAATATCAGCAAGCAATTGAACTTGGATATTAAAAAAGCCAATGAACAATACGGCAATTTTGAAGCCAAAACATTAGCCAACAGCCACGACCGCTTTTTGATTATTGACCAAAAAGAAATGTACCATTTAGGAGCTTCTCTCAAAGATTTGGGCAAGAAATGGTTTGCTTTCTCCAAAATGGACAACAGCGTTACAAAGTTGATTTTAGAACAATTAAAAAAGGAGGAAGCGATATGAAGTGGGAGAAAAATACATTAGGTGATTTAGTCAAATCATACGGAGGCAAAATTCAAACTGGTCCATTTGGCTCACAATTACACCAACACGATTATAAAAATGAAGGTATTCCAGTAGTAATGCCAAAGGATATTATTAATGATAAAATTGATACTGGTTCAATTGCAAGAATAAGTGATGATGATGCAGACAGATTAGGAAAACACAAATTAAATATAGGTGATATAGTCTTTCCAAGAAGAGGAGAAATAAATAAAAGAGCTATTTGTAAGTCTGAAAACGAAGGGTGGCTATGTGGTACGGGATGTTTGAAAATTAGATTAAATGACGATGTTGTTTACCCAAGTTACCTTTATTACTACTTAAAACTTTCTTCAGTTGTCGAAAGTATTTTGAATAAAGCAGTTGGCTCAACAATGCTGAATTTGAGCGGATCTATACTATCATCAACTGAAATCGAATACCCACCCCTCCCCACCCAACAGCGCATCGCATCCATTTTATCGGCTTATGATGATTTGATAGAGAATAATTTGAAACGGATAAAGTTGTTGGAAGAGAAACTATTAATTGAATATACCCTATTAGAAGAAGAATCTAACAATCAAAAAGAACTTGAATTTTCAGATTTTGTAACCTTTGTGAAAGGGATAGAACCTGGAAGCAGCAACTATTTATCTGAACAATCAGAAGGAACTATTCCATTTATTAGAGTAGGTGATTTGAGCAAACGAGATTCTGATATATTTATTGAAGAAGAAAAATCAAAAGGAATTATCTGTTATCCTGACGATGTCTTAGTGTCAATGGATGGAACAATTGGTATTGTGAAGTATGGTATTTATGGCTGTTACTCATCTGGTATTCGTAAAGCTGTTTCAAATAGTGTTTTGAATAATGCTTTTATTTTTTGCTATCTATCATCTCCTATGATTCAAGGTATAATTTATTCACATTCTAAAGGTTCTACAATTCAACATGCTGGAAGTTCAATAAATCATTTCAAAATAAAACTGCCAAAGGAAACAGTATTAAATGATTTTATTAGGACTTCTACTCCCGTTTATGAATTAATGAAAAGCCTATTAACCCAAAACACCCGCCTCCGAGAGGCACGGGATATTTTATTACCCAAACTAATGAACGGACAAATAGAAGTATGAGTGAGATAATTATATATCAGAACAAAGACAACAATACAGAGCTTGAAGTAAAACTGGAAGAAGATACCGTTTGGCTGTCACAAAGGCAAATGGCTGAACTTTTCGATAAAGATCCTGATTCCATAAGCTTACACCTAAAAAACATATACGCAGAAGAAGAATTAGACGAAAAATCAACTACCGAGCTTTTCTCGGTAGTTCAAATCGAAGGAAAAAGGAGGGTCAAAAGAAATATAAAATTCTACAACCTCGATGCAATCATTTCAGTTGGCTATCGTGTTAATTCAAAACGAGGTATCCAATTTCGCCAATGGGCAACGCAACGCCTGAAAGACTATTTGGTGCAAGGCTACGCCATCAACGAAAAACGTCTTGCTCAAAAACAGCAGCAAGTAGAATACCTCAAAACAGGTATCCGCATTTTGAGCCGTGCAATTATCCAACAAGCAACAGAGGCAGACAATCAAATGCTACAAATATTTGCCAAAGGACTTGAATTGCTGGACGACTATGACCACGAAAAATTAGATGCGAAGGGAAAAACCATTCGGCAAACCGTTTATCCCGATGAGAAAGCGTATTTGGATGTGATTTCCAAAATGAAGTCGGCATTTGCCTCTGATATTTTTGCCAAACCAAAAGATGCAGGATTTGAAAGTTCTGTAAAGCAGATAGCTCAAAGTTTTGGAAATGAAGAGTTGTATAAAAGCATAGAAGAAAAGGCAGCAACACTATTATACCTCATTGTAAAAAACCATTCGTTTGTAGATGGAAATAAAAGAATAGCAGCGGCTTGCTTTCTGCATTTTCTGGAGCAAAACAATTTGCTCTATGCAGAGAATCAATCGCCAATCATCAGTAATGAAGCTCTGGCGGCTCTTACCCTATTTGTGGCCACAAGCAAATCCGAAGAAATGGAAATAGTAAAGCAATTTATTATTAGCATATTAAATCGAAACAGATGACCTGGGAGTACTCCGAAGATAACCTAATCGAACAAACCGCCATTGATTTATTCTTTCATCAGTTGGGCTGGGATACGCTATTGGCTTACAACAAAGAAAACTATGGTGAAGGCAGCACCCTGGGCAGATTGAACAGGAAGGAAGTGGTGCTCCAAAGGATTTTCCTGGAAAAACTGAAACAATTTAATCCGGGATTACCCAAACAAGCGTACAATCAAGCTTATGAGAAACTGATTGAAGAAAGTATCACCAAGTCATTAGCCGAAATTAATTTTGAAAAATACCAATTATTGAGAAACGGTATTCCCGTTGATTTTATTAACGAGAAAGGCGAACAAGTAAAAAATAAAACCCTCAAGGTCTTTGATTTTGACGAAGCCGAGAACAATAACTTTCTGGCTGTCCGCCAGTTGTGGATTCAAGGTAAAAGCAACCGAGAACGCAGACCCGATATAATCGGCTTTGTAAATGGTATTCCGTTGTTGTTCATAGAACTGAAAGCAGCCCACCGAAAATTAGAAAACGCTTACAACGATAATTTTACCGACTATAAAGACGTAATTCCAAAACTCTTTTATTACAACGCATTTGTACTATTGAGCAATGGTATTGAAAGCCGCATTGGGAGTGTTACGGGCAAGTATCAGCATTTCCACGAATGGAAACGCATCACCGAAGAAGACGAAGGCATTGTTGCTTTAGACAGAATTATTGTAGGTGTTTGCGAAAAGAAACGCTTTTTAGATTTATTCGAGAATTTTATTCTGTTCGATAATTCATTGGGTAAAGTGGTAAAATTGATTGCCCGGAATCATCAGTTTATTGGTGTAAACAAAGCCATTGAAAACATTCAGCACAAAGAGCAACTCTACAAACTGGGCAAAATCAGTTTAGAAGAAAAACAAAAACTCGGTGTGTTTTGGCATACACAAGGAAGCGGAAAATCCTATTCAATGGTTTTCTTTTGCCAAAAAATTCACCACAAGTTTACAGGCAGTTACACTTTCTTGATTGTTACAGACCGTAACGAATTAGATACACAGATTTATGGGACGTTTAGTGGTGTGGGTGCAGTGCCGCAAGTAAAAGCAGGTGCAAAAGATTCATTGAAAGCAAACAGCGGAAAGCATTTAAGAGAATTGCTCAGTTCTGAACACCGCTATTTGTTTACACTCATTCACAAATTCAATTTTGAAGAAGAAATAACCAAACGGGATAATATTATTGTCATTTCAGATGAAGCCCACCGAACACAAGGCGGGAACTTAGCAATGAACCTTCGAAATGCTTTGCCCAACGCTTCCTTTATTGGCTTTACAGGAACACCGTTATTCAAAGACGATGAAATTACCAAGCGAATTTTTGGTGATTATGTTTCCCGATACGATTTCAAACGAAGTGTAGATGATGGAGCAACTGTTCCGCTGTATTATGAAAACCGAGGCGAGTATTTAGGATTAAAAAATCCAGTAATCAATGAGCAAATCAGAGCCGTAATAGATGCTGAAAGCGAAGATTTAGACAGCGACCAACGCAGCAGGGTTGAACAACTTTTTGCAAGAGAATACCCAATACTTACAGCAAAAAAACGATTAGATGCCATTGCCAAAGATGCCGTTTGGCATTTCTGCAACAGAGGTTACAAAGGCAAAGGAATGTTTATCGCATTGGATAAACTCACAGCCGTAAAAATGTATGACCTGATTACGGAGCATTGGAAAAAGTATGTTGAACAATTAGAAAAGGAAGTTTCCAAAGGAAAATATGGCGACCAGGAATTATTGGAGAAAAGCCGTGAACTACAATGGATAAAGGAAACAGAGATTTGTGTAGTGGTAAGTTCGGAACAAAACGAAATACAAAAATTTCAGAAATGGGATTTGGACATTGAGCCGCACCGAGAAAAAATGAACACCCAAGACCTTGAAACAAGGTTTAAAGATGAAGATGACCCTTTCCGCTTTGTAATTGTTTGTGCAATGTGGATTACAGGTTTTGATGTTCCTACCCTTTCTACGCTGTATTTAGACAAACCGTTGAAGTCGCATACATTAATGCAAGCCATTGCAAGAGCCAACCGAATCAGCGAAGGCAAAAACAACGGTTTGATTGTGGACTACATTGAAACGTATACTGCCTTGTTGGATGCTTTGGCAATTTATGGCTCAGGCGGTGACGAAGGCGGTGGAGGTGGTGGAGAGAAACCAGAACCACCTGTAAAACCAAAAGAAGAACTCATCAAGCAGTTGGAAGAAGCATTAGAAGCGACTGAAACATTTTTGCAAGACGAAGTAAATTTTGATTTGCAGGAACTCATCCACGCTGACGGTTTGCACAAATTGGCTGCAATGGAAAAGGCAGTGAATGCTGTTTATACCAATGACGAAACCAAACGAAAATTTCAGGTTTTAGCAAGAGAAGTTTTCAAGAAATACAAAGCACTTCAGCCCGACAAGGTATTAAACCAATATGCACCGAGAAAGAACGCCATTGATGTAATCTACACCGCAATTGAAGACAATATTGAAAGTGCAGACGTGGCTGACATTATGCGTAAAATCCAAAATGTGGTGGACGAATCCATAGAAAATATGGTTGCAGAGCCCGACCACAACGAAGGAAAAATCATTGACCTAAGCGGTTTGGATTTTGACTTATTGGAACAATACTTTTTGAAAACCAAAAACAAAAATGCAGCAGTTCAGTCACTCAAAGATAAAGTAGAAAAGCAGCTGAAACGAATGGTAGAACGCAACCCATTAACGGTTGACTATTACAAACGCTATCAGGAAATCATTGAAGAATACAACAGAGGCAAAGACGAAGTCGTAATCAAAGAAACTTTCAGAAAATTGATAGAACTTGTAAATTCTTATTCAGAGGATGAAGCCGACACCAAACGAGAAGGACTAACGGACGAGCAAAAAGCCATTTTCGATATTCTAAGGCACGGTAAAAAGCTGGAAGAAAAAGAGAAAAACGAAATCAAGAAAATCTCCATCGAACTGTTGGATGAACTCAAAAAAGATAAATTGAAAGTCGAACAATGGTCGGACAAATCGGTAACCGCAGCGGCAGTTTTCAATACGGTAAGCAAGACTTTATTTGAAACCCTACCCTACCCGGCTTATCAACCAGACGACATTGACCTAAAAACGAACTTAGTATATGAACATTTAAAACATCAATATTTTGGAGGAGGAATGAGTATTTACGGTCAATATTAGCCCACGCATTTTGCAAGCACATTGCCAAAGCTCCACAAACCAACGCTACAACCAAAGCTTTGTCAAAGAGCTTGCAAAGCCACCGCAGGACAAAATTGTTTTTAAAAATTTCCTGACCCTTCAAAAAAAAATAAAAAACGCCACGCACAACCGACACGACAATGACGCGGAAACTCAATGCTGACAATGGTTTACAAAGACGAGTAGACAGAACACCAGCTGCCAACAGCGTGTTGCCGCAATTGGCGGTGACGTGCAAAATTGAAGCTGAGTGCTCCTATCAAACTTTTGTGCAAGTTGACAGTGTGGTGCTCCGAAATCGCCAACTGCGGCAACACGCAAAACGTTGGTGGCAACCCAAGAGCGACCCAAAAGAACGAAGTGAAATCTTTAAATAAAATGGACATAAAATACAAGTTTCATCATTTAGGAATACCCATTAATGAAAGACGAAGTGATGAACGTTACAGTGAGCATTTCAAAATGTTCACATCTGACAATAAAGGCAAATTTAGAATTCAATTTCACCGTTTTGAAGAGGATTCGCCTTTACACACAATTATTAAGACTAAACCGCATATTGCTTTACAAGTAGATAACTTATTGGAAGCCATAAAGAATGAGAATGTAATTTTAGGTCCGTATGAACCAATTCCAAAATACAAAGTTGCAATAATCAATGATGGAGGTATGCCGATTGAGTTAATTGAAACCGAACTTACAGATGAAGAACTTTGGGGAAAAGCAAAAGAACAAAATGATTTGAACATTGAAGGAAAAGACTTGACTTAGTTAATAAAATTGAGTAATCAACCATTAAAACTGAATTTGCAAACAATATGACGACAGCAAAAAGCATAGAAGATAAACCGAACAAATTTTACATCGTAAGTGTAACTATTTTGACATTTGTTATTCCGACAATCGGTTTCTTAGCGGAACATTTTGCAAGTAATGCGGACTTGACTTTTGAGCTGTATAGTAAATGGTTTATTTTTTCAGCAGTTGGACTTCGTTTATTTTTGGCGGGCATCAAACAAGTGAAAAACCCAGAGTTCACAGCAAAACAAATTTTTCATATTGACAGCCCGGACAGTTTTCCAATTCTACGTGAATTAGGTTTTGCCAACATTTGTTTTGGACTTGTAGCTATTGTTTCTTTGTTTCAACCTGAATGGAGAATAGTAAGTGCCTTTGCAAGCGGACTTTATTACGGAATTGCGGGCGTTCAACACGGATTTAAAAAGACATCAGGAATAAATGAGAAGTTTGCTTTATGGACAGACTTAATCATTTTTATAGCACTCTTGATTTACTTCATAAAAACTATTTGAATTGCTTAAACAGTATGACAGTAATTGCAACTTATTTTAGACAACCAAACCTTACTTGAAAAATGGGCAGCCACCAACCTTAAGCCGAATATACAAAAGCCTCTCCCCAATCATTAAAATTACAAACCAAAGCCGGCCCGGCTTTTGAATATTCGGTGTTCAGCGAGACCTGATGAAGGACTGTATATCTCTTAGGTGTATTAGTATCTTTTTTGTCTAATTATTGAATGACTTTGGTCGGTTCGGATTTGAAGGCAAATTGCAAACTTCAAAATGGCCAAAAATCACCAAAACATCTACTGACTGCATATTGAGATCCGTTCAGGGGGGCAACATCTGCCGGAATGTCATATCGCCGAAAAATTATAACTCGTTTTTCAGGTTTATTTTTACTGAATTTAGGGGGTCAGCATGCTCCGGAATATCCATTCTGTCAAGTATGAGGGTTTAATTTATTTCATTGATAAAAATAAAACAAAGCTGCTTTCCCGCAAAATAATTCATACGAAACAGGATTTTCAATTCCGACCTTCAATATCATCAAATATTCCTGTCTAAAAAACACCTCCATCATTTAGCACTTTCCAAAGCAAAAGAATCCTGTACCATCTGTCAGACTGACATACGGAGAATTGACATGGTGGCCGTCATCAATCCTCCGAAAAACTTTCTTTCTGCCGTCAATGCCCGTCTTCACCGGCATTGGTGAGTCTGGCATTGATGAAGAAGGCGCCTTTGGTGACTATTTTCGCATCAGCGGGGATGTCCTTGACAAATGTCACTGCCGAATAGCCCATATTGGATACGCCCTTGACTATCTCAATCTTTTCAAAATTCATATCCGTCGGCAAGCGCTTCTTTTCTACCGTTGCTATGCCGTGTCCGTGTCCATCTTCCTCGGCTTCGTGTTGGTGTTCTTCGGGCTCTTTGTTCGTCCGGATGAAGATGTAGAATTTTCCGCCGGATTCAACGATGGCATCATCCGGGATTGCCTGGGTTGTGGCTTTATCCAGACTTACCACGCCGGTAATGTTCATTCCATCGATTAGCCCGGCTTTATTACCCTTGACGGTAGCATGTACCGGGATGGTTTTACTTTCATTTTCAAATGCTGTCCCAATGCTGTATATCACGGCATCGTACTCATTTACCGGATTGTTGGTAATCGTAAAATGTATGATCTGCCCCACTTTCAACAAGGCCAAATCTTTTTCGAATACATGCAGGTCAAGGTGTAGTGAACTGTTATCCACAATCTCGGCCACGGGAGACGAAACATCGACGTAGCTGCCGATCTTCGCATACAGATTGCTGATCGTACCGGAAATAGGGCTGGTGACTGACAGTACCGAGCGCAAGGATTGATTGGTGATGTTTGCTGGATTGATGCCCATCAACCTTATTTGCTCCGTCAAGGAAGCTTTTCGGGTCTTCAGCGTATTTAATTCTGCTGTCGCACTTTGAAGATTCCTCAGTGTGCCTGCATTTCCCTGATTCAATTCACTTTGCCTCTGTAATTCCTGTTCGGCAAGAATAATTTTACTGTTCAACGTCAGATATTCTTCCTGCAGCTGGATAAATTGAGGATTGGTGATGGTAGCGATTACCTGCCCCTTTCGCACATGATCGCCTATTTGGACAAGTATCGACTTTACCACGCCGTTGTAGAGAGATGTTGCATTGCCTTTGTGGTTGTTCGGAACGGTAAGCATTCCATTTGCGCGAAATGTTGCAGCGAGTTCCTTGTAATGTACCGTACCGAATTCAAGTCCGATGGTCTTCATCTGCTCCTGAGACAAGGATGTAATCATTGGTTCCATTGCCGGATGGTCATGAGCGGCTGCATCAACCTTATCGCCGGGAGCTTCTTCAGAGATATGCCCCGTATCCGTCTTACAAGCCGACAGAACAAGAAATATCGTTGCCATAAACACAGCTGTGAATACACTTAAACGCGTTACTTTTAAGCTGACCATTCTGAATATTTTTAATTTTCGATCTTTTTTAAATCTATTGGAATACATATAATTCATTTAAGGAAAATTATTGATTGATGAGTGAATAGATATCAATAATGGACTGATTGAGCAGGTGAATGGTTTCCAGATAATTCAATCTTATATCAGCTGCAGTCTGTAAGGCGTATAAATACTCCACATAACTTATGTCGCCTGATCGATAACCCAAACGCGAGGAATTTACTATCTCTTCGGCATTAGGCAATGCTTTCTCATTATAATGCCGGAATTGCAGTAAATAGTGATTATATTGTCTAAAAGTACTCTGTAACAGTGCATGCAGATCGTTTTTCTGCTGCATGGCATTTGCCTCAGATGCGGCTTTTTCGTATTCCAATGCCCGGATTTTGGCCTTGGTAGCTCCATAAGTCAAGGGTACGGCTATCCCGGCAGTGGCATAGCTATACCTTTTGCCGACACCGAAAAACTGCTCTTTTCCATCAATGGTCTGATTACCGATCAAGGAAAGATTGGTATAGCCGAGGGTAAATTCCGGGAGTCCCTGAGCCTTTTCCAATTCTTTACTTCGTTCCGAAATCAATGCATCCTGATACAGGGACAAGACGGCAGGATGCTCCCCTATCGCTGTACTGTCGATGGACAGGGAAAGGGCAATTGGACTAAATTCCTGTTCAGGAACTATCCGGATAGAGTCGTCGATATTCATCAACACCTGCAGATTGTGACAGGCATTAGCCAAATTCACATCATTTTGCCTGAGCTTAAGATAAATCTCATTCCGCTTGGCTTCTGCTGTACTGACATCAACCTTTTTGGTATCTCCGGTCTTGTGGCGCAGTTTTGCCACTTCCATGAATTCCTGATAAAGACTGTCCAGATGTTTCAATTGTCTTTCATTATTCATCAGATATTGTATGGAATAATAATAGCTACGCACCCTGTAACGGAGGTCATTGATGGAAAGCTTGGTCTGAAGATCCTTACTCATCTCCACCGATTCTGCCAGCTCTCTTTTCGCCTTGAATACAGTAGGGAAAGGTATGTTCTGGGAGACACTGAACGCATTATCAAATCTTATGCTGCTGTACTGGCCTAATTGAACGCCCAGATCCAACTTCGGCAGTTCGCCTGAAGTTCTGATCAAGCTATGGGCGGCCAGCGTCTCGAAATTTTTTGCTTTTATACCCGAATTGTTGGAGATGGCCCATTCTACAGCCTGATCAGCGCTATTTATGACCTTGGGTTGTGCCTGACCTGAAAGGCTCATTAGCAATATTATCCCCAAAGTGATTAATGCGTTTGGTTTCATCCTTCGTTTGATTTTTGTACTGAAAATAATGTATAGTAAAGGCAATACCAGCAAGGTAAGAATGGTTGCCGTGACAAGTCCGCCTATCACGACCGTGGCAAGCGGCTTCTGCACTTCGGCTCCTGCACCGTGTGACAACGCCATAGGGAGAAAGCCAAGGGAAGCTACTGTTGCAGTCATCAGTACCGGCCTCAGTCTTGCTCTGGCCCCTTCAATCACCCTTTGGTACAGATCGGTCATACCTTCTTTTTCCAATTGATTGAAGGTGCCGATGAGTACAATTCCATTGAGCACCGCCACGCCAAAAAGGGCAATAAATCCGATTCCTGCACTTATACTGAATGGCATACCGCGCAACAACAATGCAAATACTCCGCCTATAGCACTCATCGGTATCGCCGTATAAATCAACACTGCCTGCTTGAGGGAATGGAAGGTAAAATAAAGCAATACAAAAATGAGCAATAAGGCTATCGGGACCGCTACAAGCAGGCGCCGGCTGGCCTGTTGCAGGTTTTCAAACTGACCGCCATATGTAAAATAATATCCTGAAGGCAAATGTACTTTCTGTTCCAGCCTTTCCTGAATGTCTGACACTACGCTCTCCACATCCCGACCCGCAACATTGAATCCAACCACAATCCTTCGTTTGCTGCTCTCCCGGCTGATCTGGGCAGGTCCAAGCTTATAGCTGACCCGGGCAATCTGGGAGAGTGGAATCTGAGCACCGCCTCGGATTGGCACCATGAGATTATTGACATCATCGATATTTTTCCTGAAGGTTGTGTCCAATCTGACTACCAGATCAAAACGCCTTTCGTCCTCATAGACCTGGCCGGCGACTTTCCCGGCAAATGCAGCGCTCAATATATCATTGACATCTTCTACGTTCAGGCCGTAATTGGCCAATCTGACACGATCATATTCGACATTTATCTCCGGAAGCCCTGAAACCTTTTCGATCTGAGGTGGCGTGACTCCCCGTACTGCCTGAATGACCTTTGCCGACTTTTCCGCAAAGGTCAGCAAGGTGTCCATGTTTTCACCGAAAATCTTGACTGCCACATCCTGTCTGATACCGGTCATCAACTCGTTGAAGCGCATCTGAATGGGTTGATTCGCCTCAAAAAATATTCCCGGGATACTTTCCAGTTTTTCGAGTATTTGACCCGCCAATTCATTGTACGATTTCTTTACCTTCCACTCTTCCCTCGGTTTCAAAAGGATGATCAGATCAGAAACCTCAGGGGGCATCGGATCGGTAGGTACTTCCGCCGAGCCTGTTTTGCCCACGACCATCTTAACCTCATCAAACTGTTTGATGACGCGGGATGCCTGCATGGATGTCTCAATGCTTTGAGTCAGGGAGCTTCCCTGAGGGAGGATGCAATGGAAAGCAAAGTCGCCTTCCTGTAGCTGTGGGATAAACTCTCCGCCAAGTGTCCTGAACACGAGAAGGCTTACCACAAACAGCCCAATCGCTGCCGAAACAACCAGATATTTAAGCTTGAATGATTTTTGAAGCAATAGCTCATACATTTTTTGAAACATATTCATCAGCCGATCAGAAAAGGTCTCTTTATGCGATATTTTTCTGGAGAGGAAGATAGAGCTCATCATCGGTATATATGTCAATGAAAGGATCAATGCCCCAAGTATGGCAAAACCGACTGTCTTGGCCATAGGAGTGAACATCTTTCCCTCTATGCCGCTCAGAGAGAGGATTGGCAGATAGACGATCAGAATGATAATCTGGCCAAATGCGGCTGAATTCATCATTTTTTCGGCGCTTTTCTCCACAACCGCATCCATTTCCTCTTGGCTCAGCATCTTTTTGACCCTCTCCGAGGCCATCAGATGGAGTGTCGCCTCTACAATGATGACTGCACCGTCCACGATCAGTCCGAAGTCAATGGCGCCAAGGCTCATCAGGTTGGCGCTGACACCAAATACATTCATCATCCCCAAGGCGAACAACAGCGAAAGTGGAATGGCCGAAGCGACGATCAGGCCTGCTCTAAGATTACCCAAAAAGAGGACAAGGACGAAGATAACGATCAGGGCCCCTTCGAGCAGGTTACGCTCTACGGTGCTGATAGCGCGCTTGACGAGGTCGGTTCTGTCTAAGAATGGCTCTATGACGACATCTTCAGGAAGAGACTTCTGGATACTCGGAATCTTAGCCTTGATACGGTTGACGACTTCATTGGAATTTGCGCCCTTGAGCATCATAATGACACCACCGACGGCATCCTTTTCGCCATTGTAAGTCATGGCGCCGTATCGGATAGCATTGCCATACCGCACTTCTGCAACATCCTTTATAAAAATGGGAACGCTTCCCGTTTCATCCTTGACGGAGATATTGCGGATGTCGTCAAGTGCCGTGACCAGCCCGATACCACGTATAAAGTAGGCATTGGGCTTCTTATCGATATACGCTCCACCGGTATTCTGATTGTTCTTTTCCAGAGCGGTGAATATATCCGAAATGCTGACCCCCATTGCCTTCAGTCGATTGGGATCTACGGCAACTTCATATTGCTTGAGCGCACCGCCGAAACTGTTGACTTCCGCCACGCCCTCCGTACCGTATATTTGCCGTGCAACAATCCAATCCTGCATGGTCCGCAGGTCGGAAGCGCTGTATTTGGACTCACTGCCCTTCTTTGGGTGCAGGATATATTGATAGACCTCGCCCAATCCCGTGCTGACAGGTGCCAGTTCAGGGCGGCCGATACCTTTAGGGATTTCTTCCTCAGCCTCCTTAAGTCTCTCGCTGATCAGTTGTCTGGCAAAATAAATATCGACATGCTCCCTAAAAACAACAGTTATGGTAGAAAGGCCAAAGCGAGATATGCTTCTGGTCTCTTCCAGATCAGGCAGATTGGCTATTGCCTGCTCGATAGGGAAGGTGACTAATTGTTCCACCTCCTGTCCGGCAAGCGTAGGGCATACTGTGATGATCTGCACCTGATTGTTGGTGATGTCGGGCACTGCATCAATCGGCAGTTTCGTAGCACTCCAAAGGCCCCAGATTACCAGAGCAATGGTCAACATGCCTATGATAAGCTTATTTTTTATACTGAATTTAATAATGCTGTCTAACATGCATGAAATTCATTTGAATATGTTAAAGTCGAATGAGGGTAATTAGTCCGCAGGGAACGGGCTCCGTCCATTTGTTCGGATGCAGTTATACTGACAACCCACGGCTCAATAACCATGTACCACTAAATAAGTCAGAACAAACAGACCATCGGCGTCAGCCTATCTTGGGAGGTTGCCAAATTTTATCAAAAAAAGAAGAAATAAAAAAAATATCCCTTGCTACAATTTGCCTGGAAATATATAAGGTGTTAAAGAGTGAAGCATTGAAGTATTCAAACAGCTTGAAGGCCATGGAAGTGCCGCAACAGCTACAGGTACAGAAGGGACTGCACAAGTCGGCATGCCCGGCATCAGAATGCCCCGGCGAGGAAATCTCCGTCAGTGCCTTTTCATGAAAATCCGTGTGATCAATATCTCCACATGGCATGATGGACAATGCCAGGAAATAAATGCTGAATATGATCATGAAGAATTTCATCACGCGGCAAAATTACACAATAATTATGTTTGAACTAACGGAGAATTACAGTTTGTAAGAATTCTAAATTGTTGCTGTCAATAACATAAGTTGCAAAAGCCCTATAGATCACCCAATAATACAACGCTGGGATAACGAGATTTACTATAAATATACATTAAATACTGGCTGGTAAATTTGCAATAGAGTGCAGGCAGACTCATTATTTTCGAAGGATATCTTCGGTCGTGATGCTACCTTCGAAGGTTTTTGAAGCGGGACCGGTCAACCAGATGTCTTCATAATGGCCGGTGTCGGAATTTCTCTCAGCTTCGACAAATAATGTCCCGCCTTTGGCCTCAACCCGGATCTTTCCTTCCAGCAAATTCATTTCCATGGCAACCAAGGCGGCTGCAGTCACACCGGTGCCGCAAGCCAGGGTTTCGTCCTCGACTCCTCTTTCGTAGGTCGCTATTCTTATCCTGTCCGATAATATCTCAATGAAATTGACATTGATGCCCTTTTCCTTATATTCTTCGCTATACCGAATCGCACTGCCTTCCCTGAATACATCGACTGCATCGATATCGTCAACGATACGGACAAAATGGGGCGAGCCGGTATCAAGAACAAAAGTCTTTTCATCCAATTTATTGATTGACCTGACATCCGACATCTTGAGTGAGATATTGCCATCCGGAGCAAGGGAGGCTTCGTGTGGACCGTCCGTTGCAAGGAATTCCGTCCGATCGCTTATTATTTTAAGGTCACGGGCAAAGGCGAAGGCACACCTTCCCCCGTTGCCACACATAGTCCCCGGCCTGCCATCGGCATTGTAATAAAGCATTTCAAAATCAAGCGATTCTTCCAGCGGATTGATGATGATCAAGCCATCGGCGCCCACGCCAAATCTACGGTCACACAGTCCCGCCACAATGGTTTGGTCCAGCCCTGACTCGTATGACTCACTGAATCCGTCAATCATGATAAAGTCATTGCCGGCTCCCTGATATTTACTGAATGATATCTGCATCCTGAGATTTAAAAAATGAAGATTCGGTTTTGTTGCAAAGTAATCCAAATAATCCGAATAATTCATCATAAACAATCCTGCTTCCTGAAAAATAATCTCCGCGTTTTGCATTTCCGAATGAATAGTCAAAGCTGGTGAATAGTCAAAGTTTACTTTTTATTGAATAAAAAAGCAAAGGACCTCTCAATGAGAAGTCCTTTGCTTATGCATCCAAATTCGAATGAGCATCATTCCCTCATTGAATTAGTCAATTCCCGGAAATGATTTCTCAAATCGATGGTTTATTTATTTTTTGCTTCTGTTTTAGCCGGTTTTGCCTTTTCAGTCTTTGCTTTGGATGTTTCCTTCTTCATTTCTTTTTTCTCACTCTTGGCTTCCGGCTTTGCTTCAGCTTTGGCTTCGTGCTTGTCAGCTTTTTTCTCTGATTTCATCTCTTTCTTTTCCTGTTTAACTTCTTTTTTGGCAGGAGTAGTGTTTTGTGCGTTCATAACCATAAATGAACCCATAACCAGCATCAATACAAAAACTAAATTTTTCATTTTTAAAGAATTTTTTTTGTGAATTAATGATTCAAAGTTAAGCTCGTCCGATGCCGTAAAAAAGCCAGAATCGATAAACGGGCATTTTGAATAGTTGAACGGCTTAGTTACATCTTTGGCGTGAATAATGGAAAGTACCGATGCATTGAAAAATTCATTGAACTGTAAGGATAATAGGAAAAAAACATCCCTAAGAGAAAATGCTCAGGCCTGAACATTCCCCAAACCTGAGCATTTACATCTGTCGCACGAAATATAATCTCAATGCTTATTTATAAGCAAATCAATTATTTAATGCTTCAATATTATTCAAAAAATCAGGATTTCTTATCTTTGGCCTTGGCGCTTGAAACTCCTCCCTTAGCCTTAGTAGCCTTGCCTGAATCCTTCTTGTCTGAGTTCTCCTTATAACGCTTATCAGGAGTGCCATCTTTCTTCACGTGCTTATTCTCCTTATAACGCTTGTCCGGAGTTCCGTCCTTTTTAGTGTGCTGGGCAGGCTTATCCTGCTGAATTCCTTCAATTTTCAACACAGACTTTGACGCTAAAGCTGAATTTGCTGAAAAACCAAACTGGAAAGTCATAAGACTCAACAGTAAGACAAAAAAATACTTTTTCATAAGATAAAATTTATGGGTTAAAAATAAAATTCCTAAAATACCCGGGTTGCTTTTCCATATTGCTGTATTTCCCGGCGGGCGTTCTCCGCAATCCTTCTCATTTTATTAAAATCAGATTCCGTCGAAACATTATCCTTGTTTTCCAATTTTTTTATCACTTCACTCAATCTGTGATTTTCACCAATCAGCCCTATCGTGCTTTTAAAGGAATGAAGTATTTTCCTGAAGTGATCGTATTGCTTTATGTCCAGGCAGTGTTCCATTTCCTTAAGCTGGTTTGCTGAAGTGTCCAGGAAGATATCGATCAATTCTCGTTCATATATTTTATTCCCCTGACTCAGGCTTTTGATATAATCCGGCTCGATATCCACAAATTCATCGCGCAATTCTTCATCTTCCGATTGCCATACCGGATAATCATTATGGTTGAGGTGGTTTCTTATCTTAACTTCAAGTGCCCTTAGGTCAAAGGGTTTGGTCACGCAATCATTAATACCTGCCTGATTGCATTTTTCAAATTCCCCCGGGATGGCATGGGCAGTTATGGCTATAATAGGTACCTCCGACTTCAACTCGTTACGTATTATACCGGCACATGTATAGCCATCCATTACCGGCATCTGTATATCCATCAGTATCAAAGCAAAATAATTATTGCTGAACAAATCTATGGCTTCCCGACCATTATTTGCCACTTCATACGTTATTTCCCATTTGTCCAGCCAATGTCCAAGCAATACTTGATTGACCGGATTATCCTCCACGATGAGCACTTTCTGACCGGTAACCTTAGCCGGGACTGATATATTCTCATGAATTCCTTTAGACCCATTCTCATCAGTCAGTTCGTCAAAGTATCTAAATGTCAGAGTCACGGCAAATTTACTCCCCCGATTTACGACACTTTCAACAGCTATGCTACCTCCCAGCGCATTTACAATCTCATTGGCAATGGTCAGACCAAGACCTGCTCCATTATACCTGCGGGTGGATTCTTCATCGACCTGACTGAATCTGTTGAATATATTCTCCAGCTGATTTTGTGGGATTCCAATGCCCGTATCTTCAATATCAAACCGAATCGTTATCTCTCCGTCCCTTTTATCGACCGTGTTTGCGGAAAAGCTTACTTTCCCTCTGCCGGTAAACTTGACGGCATTGGTAAGCAAATTGTTCAGCACCTGAGAAATTCGCATTTCATCACTGTACAAAATGGCGGGTATGTCCTGATCAAGCTTCATTTCAAAGTCAATTCCCTTTTCAGAAGTCTTTGATTGATATACTTCTTCAAGATGCGACAATAATTTGGGAAAGTTAAAAGGTGCCTCCACAATACGCAAGACCCCGGCCTCAAGTTTGGATAAATCCAGGATATCATTGACAATGTACAGCAATTGTTCTCCGGACTTGAGAATTGAGTCGGTATAGTTATGAGCTTCCTTGTCCTGATCTTTCGATTTGAGCAGCTGGGTAAATCCGATGATGGCATTGAGCGGAGTCCTGATCTCGTGACTCATATTGGCCAGAAAATTCTCCTTGATTTTTGCCAGTTTCAATGCTTTGTTTTCCGATTCATTGAGTTTATCGATCAGGCGGTTTTGCTCATTGACTTTATAAATGATATAGCCAAATGCTATAGAAGAGGTAATGATGGCGATAAGAGCCAAAGTCAATCCCAATGTTTTGGCATGCCTGCCCTCTTCATCGGATTTTACTGCCATTCTAGTCTTATTGTTCTCGCTCGCTGAGACAATCTGTTTGGATACCCAGCTGATGGAATCTGTGAGAAGGCCGGCAGATTTTGAATTGATTACCATATCCGCAGCATCCTCAACCGCCACCTCGGAAGTATCGGCGAGGTGATTGAAATATTTTAATTTTTTATCTACGAGTATATTGAGCTGATTGAGCAAATCCTTAGCCTCCGGGCCTTCCACCAGATACTGTAATGCGACAAGTGAGTTGTTTACAGCTTTTGTCTGCTTTTGAATGGTTGCAATTGCCGGGTTACTTTCTTTCAGAATTGCGGTTTTTGTTCCTGCATCCAGGGCGTAAAGATTCTTTTCAATGGCCACTATGTGATTCTGGATCTTATCCCCCTGAAGCATCACTTCGTTGCTTCTGATCAGATTATCGATATTCATTCCGGAATTGTATTGTAACAGGACAATAAGGCAATTGCCTAATAAATAGACGATAAAAACAACGTATTTGTATTTTCCCTTAAGCAGCCTTGCCATATTCCATTGTCGGCTATTGTTAACAGCAGTGATCCAAAATTATTCATTTTCCAACAAAAAATATGAAATAGTCGTTCAACCGGCTGTTTGTTTCGCTGAATTGGCTTTTAAGGTAGTTCGATTACAGTATCCTCAGCCTTTTATTCAGGGTATTTCGATAAGCATCTGCAACGGGTATCACCTTCCCTTCAATGGAAAGGGCGCCCTGTTCAATGGTGTCGATCTTATCCACTGCCACGATATAGGAGCGGTGGACCCTGATAAAACGATTAGTCGGAAGACGTTCTTCTACGGCCTTCATGCTTTTATGGATGGCGTACATCTTTCGCTGAGTGAACAGTTTGATATAATCACCCATGGCTTCAATATACAGGATGTCATCCATACTGACTCTCTTGACAATGTTGGAATCACGGATAAAAAGGAAGTTGTCCTGCTGGGTCTCCAGGTCATCACCGGTTTTTTCAAAAAATTGCATCGCTTTTTGTACGGCCTGAAAAAACCGCTGAGGCTGGATAGGCTTGACCAAATAATCCACCACATTCAATTCAAAGGCCTCCAGGGCATATTCACTGTTTGCTGTCATGAAAATCACGAGGGGCCTTGGTTGTGGAAGGCTCTTGACCAGGTCAATGCCCGACATATCCTCCATGGTTATATCGAGAAACAGAAGGTCGGCAGGAATGTCCTTTAGGGCGCGCAATGCCTCGAAGCCACCAGAGAATCTCCCGGATACTTCCAACTCAGGCGCCTGGTCTATCAACCTTTCAATGGTGAGGCGCGCTATTTCATTATCGTCGATGATGACACATTTCATGCACGAATCAAACGCATTTTATGGTCAATTTGATATTGCTAAATGTCAATTTTATCTTAATCCAATATTTTAACATTAGTAACAAACCCAAATTTAGCAACAAAAATGCATGGTATTCGTTTTATCTGAATAAATTTGGGTGTTTTAATCATCTGATAATCATTTATGTCAATCAGCAAGCGGGATATTTTTATCGTTGTCATTTCAGTACTTCTCAGTACAGGACTCATGTGGTTGATCCAACCGGTCGGCCGTCCCGTTTCGCTATCCTCGTCCAATGGCTGGAGTCGGTTTGTCAATGATGCCTTCGTCCCCGGATCCGGTAGCAGTTTTATCAAGGCGGCGAAAATTGGAACTCCTGCCGTTGTAAGGATCACTGTCAGAAACAAGGCTCTGCCTATCTGGGACATTGGTTCTATTGTCTCTTCAGGATCGGGAGTATTGATCACTGAGGACGGATATGTAGTGACCAATCATCATGTCCTGGCCCCGGGCAATCTTTATGAGGTGACACTCAATGACGGGCGTAAATACAAGGCTACTTTGACGGGCAGCGACCAATCAACCGACGTGGCTGTACTCAAGATAGACAAGTCTGACTGCCCTTATCTTACTCTGGCAAATAGTGATTCTGTCCAGGTAGGCCAGTGGGTGATAGCCATCGGCAATCCATACCAACTCAATTCGACGGTGACTTCCGGCATCGTTTCTGCCAAAGGACGAACCATCGACCTGCTCAAGGGCGAATATCCACTGGAGTATTTTATCCAGACGGATGCCATCTTCAACGAAGGGAACAGTGGTGGAGCACTGCTCAATGAGGATGGCGAACTGATAGGCATCAATACAGCTATCTTCACGCGGAGCGGAAAATTCGAGGGTTACTCATTCGCGATTCCCAGCAACATCGTAAGGAAGATGGTTCGTGACATCATCAGCTACGGCAAGGTTCAGCGGGCCGTTTTGGGTGTCGGAATCCAGGATATTTCCGACAGGCTTTCGAAGCGCATCGGAGAGGAAGTCAGATCCGGGGTCTATATCAACAGGGTCAATCCACAATCACCAGCCGCAGAAGCCGGACTCCAGCAAGGAGACATCATCGTATCCATCAACGGGACTGCGGTCAATACCTATCCTGCCCTCCAGGAACAAGTTGCCCTGTATCAGCCAGGGGACATGGTAAATATCCGTTACAGAAGAAATGGCAAGGTCCATAATGCAGAGATAGAATTGATGCCACTCAATACTGAACCGCATAAAACAGTCGTAAGAAACGATGCACCCTTGCAGGGAATTGGCCTCGAGGTTCGATACGATGAAGGCCATCCGGAATCAGGCATAATAGTGCAGAATGTCATTCCGGCCGGTTCAGCTGCGCGGGCAGGCATCAAACCTGGCTTCCTGATCAGTGAAATCAATGGCGTTGAGGTAAGCGGCATCGATCAATTCATTCAACAGCTTTCTAAAAATCAGAACAGGATATTGCTGCGCGGCATTGATCCGGAGAGCGGTCTTACCACTGAATATTCCATAGTTAAATCCGTGTCAGGGTTATAATATTTGTCATTATTCCCCTTGTCCAAAAGGCACGCCGAAGATTTTAATACCGTCACCCATCTTTCGATCTTTGAGAAATATTGTGAGCATCAGAAAATTTTAACGCCCGGTATTTTTGTTTCACTGCCGGAGGCTCAGTGTTTGATGTTACTTCAATCAAGCGGGCGGCAGTCCATAAAAGGCTCGATATTGCATCAAACCTCAAACTTTCAAACCTATAAAAACTTCGCTATGTTTTATCCCCTGCTCATCCACGATTTATAAGACCCAACTTGGATACAATCCGGATTTTTATTAAAACTCGACATTCAAATACAATACCTTTTCTACCGTAACTATTCAGATGATAAGAAAGAGAGTAAGTCTTCTTTTTGCTACCACACCTGTCCCGTCTGTCCGGGAAAATACAAGAGAAGAAAAGCTTTTCGTGTTATGAAATAAAATTTTGAGGCTAAATATAAATTCCAAGGCTCAGTAAATTAATCGCTTTTAGAAGAATCCTATCAATTTGAGGTGAATAGTTACTTTCTGTTTGCCGATGGAAGTACAAAATGTTGTAGGCATATACTTCTGCCTCTTTACCTTTTAATGCATCGAATAGTTACCTTTGAATAATAATTTATAAAAATGAATTTCTCTGCGGAACAAGCAGTCCGGCTCGCTGATGAATTTTATGGCATCACCGCTACTGCAAGGCCACTCAATGGTTATGACGAACAGAACTTCTTGCTGACTACTCAGGACGGCCAAAAATATACATTCAAGATTGCCGGTGATGATATCAGCCGGACATTCCTGCAGGCCCAGGCTGATGTGCTGCGCCATCTGGACCATTCATCAGGCAGGGGTGGATTCCCGGTTTGCCTTGAAAACAAAAAAGGACAAGCTATCACAACCATCGAGTATGAAGGCGAGGCGTATTATATCAGGATGCTTACCTTTTTGGAAGGCCATTTTTGGGTGGATGAGAGGGAGAAGCATGATGACCTCTATGAGAGCCTGGGAAGTTTCCTCGGGGCAATGGACCGGGTTTTGGAGGGTATTTGTCCGGATGCAGCTGTAAGAACTTATGTCTGGGACAATAATCGCGCGTTGGAGGCAGAAAAGAAGCTGCACTTTATCCGCAACCATGAGCAGCGTCGTATTGCAACATATTTTCTGCTTCAGTTCAGGACTGAAGTGATGCCTGTATTGTCTGAACTGAGGCATGCCTGTATCCATGGCGATGCCAACGATTACAACATCCTGGTACGAAATGGGAAAGTAAGCGGAATAATAGATTTTGGCGATATGATACATTCCGCATTGATAAATAATCTCGCCATAGCCTGTGTTTACGCGCTGTTGCATACGGACGATCCGATCGAAAAGGCAAGTCTGATCGTCAAAGGTTACCACAGCCAATATCCGCTGACCGAACAAGAGGCCGACCTGTTGTATTATCTCATCGCTGGCCGGCTTTGCATTAGCGTCACCCAATCAGCCGAAAAATCCTATCACAACAGCAATAATGAACATCATTTCCTGTCGGAGCAACCTGCATGGAGATTGTTGCACCAACTTATCCGCACCAATCCACTCCTGGCATCCGATCACTTCAGAAGGGCATGCGGTATGGATTCCTGCCTGAATCCGGAGGACGATTACAACTCCTTGTTGACTGAGAGACATCGACACATCGGGCGCAATCTCAGCATTAGCTATCGCACGCCACTGAAGATCGTCAAGGGCGCCTTGCAATATCTGTATGACGACAAGGGAAATACCTACCTCGACTGTGTCAACAATGTGAGCCATGTCGGTCATTGCCATCCGGGTGTTGTTTATGCCATTCAAAGGCAGGCCGCCAAGCTCAATACCAACACGCGCTACCTGCACGACAATATGGTCAACTACGCAAAAGCCCTCACTGACACACTTCCTGAGAAATTATCGGTATGCTACTTCGTCAATTCAGGCAGCGAGGCCAATGATCTGGCGATCCGGATGGCAAGGCATTATACAGGTCAAAACGATATTGTTGTCCTCGATCATGCATACCACGGCAATTCCACCTTAGCCATGGAAATGAGCCCGTACAAATTTGACGGCAAGGGCGGCTCTGGTGCTAAGCCTTATATCCACAAGGCTGCCTCACCCAACCTCTACCGCGGCCTCTACGGTTATGATGATGACGCAGCAGGAGAGAAATACGCACAAAGCGTTATGGAAATCGTGGAGAGTCTCGCACTGCAAGACAAAGCTCCCGCTGCATTTATCTGTGAAACACTGCTCGGAGTGGGCGGCCAGATTCCATTGCCCAAAGGCTATCTGACGAAGGCCTATCAATATATCCGTTCTGTCGGTGGCGTATGCATTGCTGACGAGGTACAAGTCGGCTTCGGCAGGGTCGGTGATGCATTCTGGGGTTTTGAACTGCAGGAGGTCACACCGGACATCGTAGTCATGGGCAAGCCCATCGGAGACGGACATCCGTTGGCAGCCGTCGTGGTCACGCAAGCTATCGCCGATGCCTTCAACAATGGGATGGAATACTTCAATACCTTTGGTGGCAATCCGGTCTCCATGGCAGCCGGCATGGCAGTGCTCGATATCATCAGGGATGAAGAACTCAGACAACATGCCTGCGTAACCGGTGATGAACTGATGGACGGCTTAAGGAAGCTGATGGAAAGACACACGATCATCGGCGATGTACGTGGCCATGGATTGTTTGTCGGGGTTGAGCTGGTCCGCGACAGAGTGAGCAAGGAGCCCGCTGTTCCAGAGATAGACATCATAGTGGAGAAAATGAAGGACCGAGGTTACCTGCTCAGCACGGATGGTCCACTGCACAACGTAATCAAGATCAAGCCTCCACTGGTCATCAGCCGTCAGGACTGCATCGATATGGTCAAGTCACTGGATGAGGTATTGACTGAAGGATTATGATTCCGATACGGCGCTGAAAGCTTCATACCAAGGTTTCCAGCCTTTCCGGTTTCTGATGACCGACTCCAGATATTCATCCCAGGCGGCTTTATCCTGATGTCGATCCTTGATGACTGTACTCATGACGGATGAAGCCACATCGGAAGGCTCCAGGCTACCCGATCCGAAGTGTATAGAATGCTGGATGCCGGTCTGGAGGACTGACAATACTTCTGCGGTGGAGAGTGAGCTGCCCGGTGATTTAATCTTGTTCTTCTTTTCTTCCGTCTCACCATTCCTCAATTCCCTGAAAATGGTAATCAGATCAGAAAGATGTTGCAACGGCACCTTATATTTATCCAGATTCAGATCGCGTTGTATCTGACCCAATCGGAAGTGAATGATATCTATCTCCTCCTGGAGAGTCTCCGGCATGGACAGATATACGATATTGAATCGGCGGCGCAATGCGGCAGAAAGATCATGTACTCCCTTGTCCCGGTCGTTGGCCGTAGCAATCACATTGAATCCCTTTTGTGCATATACTTCCCTATTCAGTTCGGGAATGCTCATCATTTTTTCCGAAAGAACAGTGATCAATATATCCTGCACTTCTGTAGGCATGCGGGTCAACTCCTCGATTCGGGTGATGTAGCCGCCTTCCATAGCCCGCAGCACCGGGCTCTTGACCAAGGCTTTCTCCGACGGTCCATGCTGGAGCAGTTCAGCATAATTCCAGTGATACTTCAGCTGATTTTCGTCCATACCGACTGTACCTTGTATCATCGAGGTGCTGATGCCTGAAATAGCCGCTGCGAGGTGCTCAGAGAGCCAGGATTTGGCTGTGCCGGGCAAACCCATGAGGAGCAGGCCACGATCAGTCAGCAATGTTGCTATGCACAATTCCAGCAGCTTGCGATTGCCGAGGTATTTGGGCTCAATGACGACGTCAGCGTCCAGGCGACCTCCGGCGAGATAATGTATGACAGCCTTTGGCGAGAGTAGCCAGCCTTCGGGCTTTTCGTATTTATCATGGGCAGCGAGTTGCTTCAGCTCTTCGGCATAGCGGACTTCGGCACTTGGCCTGATTTCATTTTGCTGATTCATGGAAACAAGTATCTATTTTTCTCCTAAATGTAATCAATTTTAAGGTTTCCGCAGAAGAATTCCTCGTCTTGGGCTTTCCGGTCTTCTTGCCTATCAAATCGAAAATTCCCACCCAGTCACCCAGATAGTTCTCATGTATCACGAATGGCATGAAAGCTTTAACTCCTGACGCCCACACATCATCCAGACTGCATTTATTCTGTTGCAAAACCTTTTTGACAAGCCTCAGCAAGACCGCCGTGCTTTCCTTATCCATTTCAACCAGACAACGGGACAGCAATTGTGTGGTGAAACGCACTGTAGCCTCATCATCTCCGTGATGGATGACGTGTTGAAGCAACTCATTCTTTCGTTTTTCCTCCAACAGGTTGAAATATCCTGTCCAATCCGATCCCAACCGATAAGCAGGCTGGTCGGACCAAATCCTGCTTACCCACTTTCCGAGTTTTTCATAAAGACCGTCAACCAATGATGCATACAGCACATCACCGAAAGCCCGCTGTCGCTCGGATGCCTTTTCGGGCATAGCGGCCAAAGGATCATTGCCTGATTTTTTCTTTCCATCATCAGCAATAGCCAAATAAGCCGACCACTCAGCAGGAAATGGGGTGCCGGCATCGTAAAATTCACTCACAAAAGGCAAATCAGCCGTCAATTCTCCGGTTTTCATTCCCGACACCTGCAACGAAGAGAGTTTATTCTTAAGGCGGATAAATTCATCGTTTTTGGAAGCAAAAAATATCAGTTTCCGGATCTCATTGCGGATTGTTCCACTTTCGTCATTCCACAAGCGCGTAAGTGTCTCAACATCTCCTTCAGACAGATGTTCACGCAGTAATTCAACGAATAATTGTTTTGTCGATTTGCTCTCTTTGTTCCATAAATCCACCAGGAGACTGTTGGCCTCTTCGCGCCTGAAAGATCGGAGCAGTCGAAAATACAAATAACGATTGGCATTGTCTTTTTGCTCCATGGTGCCCGGATTGAGTGCTTCCTTCCACCAATGCCATTCCGGCTTGGCCTCACATAGCCAACGACCGCGCTCTCTAATGATTTTTACCAAAAAATAGATATAATCGGACCAGTCATCCGCATGTTCCAGAAAGGGGATGATCAATGGAGGTTGAAGCAGGCATTTCAATTGGAGATGCCGGCGGATGATAAGCGACCCTGCAGAAACAAAGACATTATAGCTCATCTGCCCAGACAGGCTGACCAGACAACGCGGTCCGAAAGGAAATTTCTCCTCACCTGATGCATCCAATTCATAAGGGAAATCTTCGGCTTTAAGCGCATAGGTGAGCAGTGTATCATTGATCAGAAACTTATTCACATCGGACAATGCATTGAAAGCAACAGTATCCAGATCCGCAAGGTTCTCAAGCGGTTGTTCAGAAACTCCTTTCAGCAACGACATATTTATTTTGTCGGACATGACAATTTCAATGGATGGTGAATGAAGCGGGTCGGGATCAGATAGCCATGATATCAGCCTCTTTGGTCTCGGCCAGCTTGCCGGATTGTTCCGTATGGTGGTCGGTCAACTTTTGCAATTCATCTTCCTTCTTCTTGCCCATATCTTCCGGATAACCATCCTTAACCAGTTTTTTGATGCTCTCCATGCCATCCCGGCGCACGTTGCGGATACTTACTTTAGCATCCTCGGCGAGGTGTTTGGCCTGCTTTACGAGGTCACGGCGTCGATCTTCGGTCAGTGGCGGAATAGTCAGGCGGATCACCTCACCATCATTTTGAGGGGTAATGCCAAGATTAGCTTCAAACAAAGCATTTTCAATTGTACGCAGCATCGACTTCTCCCAAGGTTGGATAACAATGGTCTTGGCATCCGAAATATTGACGTTGGCGACCTGGCTCAAGGGCGTGGGACTGCCATAATAATCAACCTTAATTTCAGCAACCAATGATGGTGACGCCTTGCCTGTCCTTACCTTTGACAATTCGTGAGTCAGGTGTTCAATGGCGTTTTCCATTAGTTTTTTTGCCTTCTCAATGACACTATTTGCCTCTTCCAAATTCATAATTTAAACATTTTTCGGATGTAAAAATATATTTTAAAACTGAAAAAAGAAAATTAACGCTCAAATTGCTGAATATCCGAACGATAATCATCAGTTGACGACCATTTTGACAGCCTGATGACCTTCATTGGTACGCATCCAGACAACGTATGTTCCGGGCAAAAGATTCCCCAAGGTATATTCTTTGGAGATATTGCCCGCTGGCACTCCACTGCGAAATAATTGTCGCACGAGATTGCCCTGCATATCGAGCAGATCAAGCCTTAGCGACGTCGGGTTGGCAAGGAAGATGTCTGCTCTAAAACGGTCTTTAGCCGGATTGGGGGAAATCTTGAGCGAATGTCTGATAGGCCGGTCAGTTGGTTGGCTTGAAGTGATGGAAATTCCATCGTAAATATATACTGTATTTCCGGTGGCTATGGCCCTGCCCTTACTTGTACCCCGGATCTTGTTGATGGCACCGCCAAAAGGAATCGGTCTCCAGCTCTTGCCTCCATCCTGTGTCTCCCAGCTGCCTGTCCCCCATTGGATGCCGAGCCAGCCCAGATTATCATTGATGAAGTATGCCCCTCCAAATCTGAGTGTGTTTTTATCCTGCACATCAACCAGGATCTCTTCCCAGGTATTGCCAAAATCGTGTGTTATAAAGGATGTCGGCGCCTCTTCGATAGACCCCAGGCCCAGGCCATTTTTCCTGATCGACAATTTCCAGCAATAGCTCATAACGTATTGTGATTTGGCCACTTCACGCCAGGACTCACCACCATCATCTGACTTAAGTATGAGCGCTTTTCGACCATCCGGGCTGTTTCCGGAAATGAGAAAGGTGTTTTCATCCAGCATGAGGCAATCCACCAAAGCTGCACTCTCCGGGATAAGTGTGCTTTTCCAGGTATCCCCACCATCCCTGGAGATGTAAAACCGGCCCGGTTCAGAATAGATGCCTACACCGATAAAGGTCTGACCTATATGATCCAGACCACAGATGCCATACATTCCTCCTTGTACCTTATCGCTGACCGAACGCCAGTTTTTGCCTCCATCATCCGTCCGATAAAGAGCCACGCCATTCTTGATGTCGAATATCGTCCCTATGAAACCCGTACTGTCATTGAGAAATTCAATACTGCGCACGTAAGCCTGATTGGGCAAGTTACCTATTTGCGTCCAGTTGTCACCACCATCCTCCGAACGGTAAACCTTCCCATCCTGTCCCATGAAGGCCACGGAATCATTGATAAAAGATACGTCGTCAATCCGATTAAACACGGGAGCATCGTTTGCTTTACGCCAGGAGCCTTGCCCAAAGGCTGAAAGCTGAACAATCAAGAGGCTACATCCCAACAAAATGATTCTTTTCATAGTCGTCTATTGATTTGACCGAAAAATTTATTCCAAAACAAAGCTCCAAATTTAGCTAATAACCAAATGGAAAAGTCCATTTACCACTTAACAATTTTGTCTAATCATTCATTGCTCCCTACTGGCATAGCTTATGGCAACTGTCCTAAGTCATTGCCACAAATGGAGACAACTTAATCGTAGGGAAACTCAATCGGCATCAGGTAGGAATATTCAGTTTTAAAGAAAAAAATTTAGCCTGCAAACAATAATAAGACGATAAATGCTGTTTTAGAATAGAAATCAAATTTATGTAGCATTTTTATCAAATTAATCGTATGATCCATATCTATACAAAACAAAATTCCAATTCCGCTTCAAATAAAATCAAAAACCTCTCACTCGCTTTCGTCAATGAAACTCCGGATACACCAAACTCTCCCATCACATTGAAGCAACTTCTGCCTGATGTGCGCTTCGAACCAAAAAAATCTACAATAGAAGCCATCCTGGCATACAGCCGAAAGAGATAACATTTACCCCATCGGGTATTGCTGTAATCATACAGTGGCTGCAGGTCTGCCAGGGAGTTTTTTCATCAAGGCCGTCAACTTCCTGACACATTGTATATATATGGCAAAGAATGCTTGCTTATGGCAGTCAAGCATCTTCACTGTCTAAGAATCAGCAGAAATATACGGTGAGGAGTAAAATCTGTACCAGATTACATCACAAAGTGCGTCATATCCTTGAAGATATCCACTCTCATCGCGATATCCAGATGGTTGATACTTTTGAGCTTGGCCAACGAAAAATCTTCCACACAGAAAGAAGCCATCACCGAAGCATAGACAATGGCGCGCTTCATATTGTCGAAGGAAAGGTCTTCCGTCCTGGCAAGATAACCTATGAAACCTCCTGCAAATGTATCGCCGGCGCCGGTCGGATCGACAACCTCCGATACCGGAAGAGCCGGGAATGAGAACATCCTGCCTTCGCGAAACAACATAACTCCGTGTTCGCCTTTTTTGATGATCAGGTACTTGGGTCCCATCTTGTAAATCTTTGCGGCGGCGGCAGCCAGTGAATATTCACCACTGAGTTGACGTGCCTCTTCATCGTTGATGGTGATGACATCGACCATCTTGAGGACTTTCTGGAGGCTGTCCCATGCAACATCCATCCAGAAATTCATCGTATCCAGGACGACCAGCTTTGGGCGGCGTGTCATTTGATTCAAGACATCCATCTGGACATCGGGCGTCAGATTGCCCAACATGAGATAGTCGGCTGTGCGGAAAGGTTGTGGAAGTTTGGGTTGGAAATCGGCCAGTACATTGAGATCCGTAATCAAGGTATCCCGCTGATTCATATTGTCATGATATCGACCTGCCCAAAAGAAGGATTTTTCGTCCTTCCGGACTTCGATACCTGATATATCAATGCCTAGAGAAGTCATTTCATCCAACTCCTGTTGCGGAAAATCTCCACCGACAACAGATACAATACCTTGATTATCAACAAAAAAAGATGCTGACCGGCTGATGTAGGTGGCTGCCCCACCAATCACCTTACCTGCTTTTCCTCTGGGTGTTTCGATGTCGTCAAAAGCGACTGTTCCAACGGTTACTAATTTCATCAAAAAAAATTTTGCACAAAGATTAGAAAAATTAAATAATTCATTTTACTTTTGCCGTGCTTTTTGAGAGAACAATTAAAGAAAGTAATTTTCTTTATCATTTTCCACAGAAAGTTAGTCCTGAAAGCAGGACTATATTATGAAAACAGCCAAAGATATATTCCTCCTTAGCTCAGCCGGTTAGAGCATCTGACTGTTAATCAGAGGGTCGTAGGTTCAAGTCCTACAGGGGGAGCTTGATTTTTAAAGGGCTGCATAATTGTAGCCCTTTTTTGTTTTCATGGGTCATATCAGTTGATCCTTTGGAATCAACTTGCACGCCGAAATATTGACAATCTCTCAAGGAATATTCCTCCTTAGCTCAGCCGGTTAGAGTCATGGATGTCCATGATTATTCAGAGGGTCGTAGGTTCAAGTCCTACAGGGGGAGCCAGAGGTAGTCAAATATTTTGGCAACCTCTTTTTTTTGGTCCGAAAGCATTTATCCTATAACGATATTAAACTTTCGATACAATCTAATTTAATTTCAATCATTCTTAATTACCTAAAGATGTTCTATTTGTATATTTTGCACTCGGCAGCTTCTGATGTTTTTTATATCGGAATCACAGACAATCCGGCTCGACGCCTTAAAGAACACAATGAAAGCGAACATGTCACCTACACCTCCAAGCACAGACCGTGGACACTAAAAGCCGTTTTCAGAGTCGGTGAAAATCGTGGAGATGCCATGAAATTGGAAAGATTTATAAAAAAGAACAGATCCCGGCGCATGATGGAGTCTTTATGCTCCAGAGATTTTGTACCTGACGGGCGATTAGCTCAGTTGGTTAGAGTCATGGATGTCCATGATTAATCAGAGGGGCGTAGGTTTGTCATAGCATTGGCGGCACACCCTCTTAGGGTATGGTGTAATGACGGCAATGTGAAGACAACCGGGTAGATTGAAAAAATCCTATAATAGAACCAGTCATTCCGAATTTATTTCGGAATCTGTCAAGGCGAGCCAAGAATGATCTTGATCAGCGCTTCCTATATCGATTAAGATAAATGTATGATTGATTAGTAGCTATAATAAGTACGATATTAACTCAATTTAAACAAATGATTAAAATATTTGGTTAAATATCCCAAACATATTTATATTTGCAGGACAAAGACCAGTTTGACATGGCGAAAAGCAGAGATACAAAGACATTGGACACTTCGACAGAGGAAAAGATAAAGGAGGCAGCACGGACCGTTTTCTTGAAGAAAGGCTATGCAGCTACACGAACAAGGGACATCGCTGAGGAAGCAGGCATCAACCTTGCCCTGCTTAATTATTACTTCCGTAGCAAGGAGAAGCTGTTTGAGCTGATTATGCTGGAGACTGTGTTTGGGTTTTTACAGAAAATGGCTGTGGTGCTGAACGACGAAGACAGTAAGCTGGAGAAAAAGGTCGAACTGATAGCTTCCAATTATATCGACTTTTTTATCGAAGAGCCAAACGTGCCCATCTTCGTGATGAACGAGATGCGAAACAATGCAAAACTTTTGCTTGACAATCTGCCTGTCAGGGAATTGTTTTTTAATTCTGTTTTTTATAGGCAATATCAAACGCAAGTGACTAAGGGAAAGATCAGGGAAGGCAATCCCTCCAACTTTCTGATCAATATGATGAGTCTGATCATCTTTCCGTTTGTAGGTAGTCCGATATTAAAATTGCTCACCGGGGCTAAGGATACGCAGTATGTCGAACTCATGCAGGAGCGCAAGAAGTTGATCCCTCGATGGGTGAAGACGATGATGAAATCGATGTAATTTTTTTATACAAAATTTAATCAAATGATTGAATCTAAATATTAAAAAGTATGATTAAGTCATTTTATAGACACCGAAATCTATGGGCAGTCGGTATTCTTTTGACCTTCGGGCAACAGTTATCCGGGCAGACAGGCAATTCATTGAAGCTGGATAGTTGCCTTGAGATGGCAAAACGTAATTATCCCTTTGTCCGACAATACGCTTTGATCGACAAGGCGCGGGAATATTCATTGGACAACGCCCGGAAAGGTTATTTGCCTCAACTGACCATGATGGGCCAGGCTACTTACCAATCAGATGTGACCCAAATCCCGATCTCCCTGCCCGGCCTCAATATTCCTACCCTCAGCAAGGATCAGTACCGGCTCTATGCAGAAGTGTCGCAATCCATTACAGACCTCTTTACTATCAAGGATCAGCAGGCTTATATCAATGCCAATTCCGATATAGAGATTCATAAAACCGAAGTGGAATTGTACAAATTGCGCGAGCGTATCAACAGCCTGTTTTTCGGCATTCTGATGATTGATGCTCAGATCGGTCAGGTCGAATTGCTCAAGAAGGATATTATTACCGGCATCGAAAAAGCACAAGTCGCCATCACCAATGGGGTTGCATTGAAAAGTGCAGCGGACAACCTCAAGGCGGAATCCTTGAAGGCAGATCAGCGCATCATCGAGCTGAAGGCTGCTCGTAAAGGCTTTACCGATATGCTCTCCCTGTTTGTCGGCGTGCCTGTCGATGAGCATACGATTTTGGAAATACCTGCTGAACCTGACATTAAACAGCCTGTCAATCGTCCGGAGTTGAAACTGTTCGATCTGCAAAAAAATGCCTTCGGTGTACAGGAAAAACTGCTTACTGCCCGTAATCTGCCCCGTGTCAGCATATTCCTTCAGGGAGGTATCGGGCGTCCGGGGCTTAATATGCTGGACTATGATCTGCGGGGTTATTATATTGGAGGCCTCAGGCTGTCGTGGAACATTACCGGCCTCTATACCTATATGAACGAAAAGAAGATGCTTACCAACCAGCGTAATCTTATCGATGTGCAAAAGGAAACCTTCTCGTTTAACACCAATCTTCAACTCAAGCAACAGAACGCAGAGATTGTCAAGATGCAGGAACTGATCGAATCCGACCGGGCAATCGTCGCACTGCGTGAGAATGTGACCAGCACAACCCGCAACCAGCTTGCGTTTGGCACGGCCACCACCAATGACTATCTCATCGCCCTAAACGCAGAGGATCAGGCACGGCAAAACATGTTGCTGCATAAAATTCAACTAATCATGGCAGGGTATAATCTGAAAACCATTGCAGGCAATTGATAGTGAAATACAAAAACCTGAGATATGCAAATATTTAATCAAATGAATAAGGTAAAGATGATTGGGAATAACAAAATAATATCAATCATAATGTTCGCTTGTATGACTGCGGTGATAATATCATGCGACAAGGAAAAGGATGTCTTCGATGCCTCCGGGAGCTTTGAAGCTATAGAGACCATTGTTTCCGCTGAGGCAAATGGCATGATTGAGAGTCTGGAAATCGAGGAAGGTCAGGTACTGGATGCCGGTCAATATTGTGGATACATCGACAGCACACAACTTTATCTTAAGAAAAGACAGCTGGAGGCACAAATTGTCGCCATTCTCGGTAAGAAGCCCGACATACCGGTTCAATTGTCCACACTGCAGGAACAACTCAGGACGGCTGAACGGGAGCGCACGAGGATTGCCGGTTTAGTCAAGGGCGAGGCCGCCACCACCAAGCAATTGGATGATATCGATGCGCAAATTGAGTTGCTGAAAAAGCAGATTGAAGCCCAAAAATCAACTCTGAGCATTTCCAGCGCAGGGCTCAGCAAGGAAGTCATTCCTTTGCAATGGCAGATCGCCCAACTTCAAGACCAACTGGCCAAATGCAGCATCGTCAATCCCCTCAAGGGCACCGTACTGGCCAAATACGCTGAAACCAAGGAAATGACTGCCGCCGGCAAGCCGTTGTATAAGATCGCCGACCTGTCTGAAATCATATTGCGCGCTTACATCACGGGGAACCAACTACCGCAGGTGAAACTTGGTCAGGGAGTCAAGGTATTGACAGATGATGGCAAAGGTGGCTACGATAAAGGCGAGGGCACTATCATCTGGATCAATGATAAGGCGGAATTCACCCCCAAGACAATTCAGACCAAGGATGAGCGCGCCAATATGGTGTATGCGATCAAAATAAAGATCAAAAATAAAGGTATTTATAAAATCGGAATGTATGGTGAAATTCTTTTTAAGTGAAGGAATGCTGACATGGATTGACAAAAAAGGGATCGGAATTATTCAGGATAATTGACCGATAATGGTTACACTCAGCAATATTTCGAAAACATATAACGACGGTGATGTATTGGCCGCCAGCGATGTTTCCTTTGAAGTAAACAAGGGAGAGCTGTTCGGGCTCATCGGGCCGGATGGTGCGGGGAAAACCAGTATTTTTCGGATACTAACCACCCTGTTGCTCCCTGATAGCGGTAGCGCTGTGATTAATGGCCACGATGTCGTCAAGGATTACAAATACATTCGTAGAAATGTAGGTTATATGCCGGGCAAATTTTCATTGTATCAGGATCTGTCGGTAGAAGAGAATCTGCGGTTTTTTGCGACGATCTTCCATACCACGGTTGAAGAAAATTACGATCTGGTAAAAGATATTTATGTGCAGCTCGAACCGTTCAAAAAGCGCCGGGCGGGAAAATTATCCGGTGGAATGAAGCAGAAGCTGGCCTTGTGCTGTGCATTGATACACCGGCCGGAAGTACTGTTTCTCGATGAGCCAACCACCGGTGTCGATGCAGTGTCAAGGAAGGAATTCTGGTCGATGTTGCAGTCGTTGAAGGAACAAGGCATCACCATCTTAGTCTCTACGCCGTATATGGATGAGGCTATGCTCTGCGATCGAATTGCATTGATACAGAGGGGCCGCATCATGTCGATCGATACGCCAGAAGGCATCATCGCCACATTCCCCGATGCGCTTTATGCAGTCAGAGCGGATGATATGAGCAGGCTTCAGGATGAGCTGCGCAAAGATGCGGGGATAAAGAGCTGCTTTTCATTCGGTGATTATCATCATATCACTTTTACGGAGGGATGCGGTACTGATAACCATGGAGAGAGTAAGAAAATGCAAAGGAGAACAGTATTCAGCCATTCCCCCGAATATCTGCATGTGAGTTCGCTCATTGAGCGGTTGGAGGAAGTAGGATTTCAGGATATGGAGATAAAGCAGATCAGTCCCGGCATCGAAGATTGCTTTATTTACCTGATGGAAAATAAATAATGTTGATCGTATAAATGTCTGAAATGGAAGGATCGAAAATCATATCATCAGAAAATCAACCTTCATCAGTGCATGAAGTCGTGATCAGGACGGAAAAACTCACCAAACGTTTTGGTGATTTTATTGCAACCAATGAAATTACATTCGAGGTTTATGCCGGGGAGATCTTTGGTTTTCTGGGAGCCAACGGTGCGGGAAAAACTACGGCCATGAAGATGCTCTGCGGTCTTTCCAGACCTTCGTCCGGAGGGGCTGTCATTGCCGGATTCGATATTTATAAAAATACAGAACAGATAAAGAGGAACATCGGCTACATGAGCCAGAAATTCTCACTTTATGAGGATTTGACGGTGATGGAAAATATTCGGTTTTTCGGCGGAATATATGGTTTGAGCGAAAAGCAATTGCGCGAAAAAAGTCACCAATTGGTAGAAACGCTGGGTTTGCAAAGTGAGACAAGGACGAAGGTGGCATCATTGCCATTGGGTTGGAAACAGAAGTTGGCATTTTCGGTGGCTGTGATACACGAACCTAAGATTGTATTCCTGGATGAGCCGACAGGTGGCGTTGATCCGATTACACGCAGGCAATTCTGGGATATGATCTATTCTGCAGCCGACAGGGGTATCACGATATTTGTCACTACTCATTATATGGACGAAGCGGAATACTGCAACCGGGTGTCCATCATGGTGGATGGCGTGATTGAAGCGCTGGACACGCCGGCCGGTCTGAAGCGGAGGTATTCGGCGGCTTCGATGGATGATGTGTTTTACCAGCTGGCGAGAGGTGCCAAGAGATCGGACAAATGATGATGAAGATGGATGAGAAGACGACAAAAAATGTTCAGCGAATTAGTGACAACAACAGAGAAAATATTGCCATAACAACAAACCATTAGGTGAGCATGAAAAGTTTTTTCTCATTTGTCAAAAAGGAATTCTATCACGTATTTCGCGATGGGAAGACACTGCTGATGCTTTTTGGTGTTCCGATAGTGCAAATCATGCTTTTTGGTTTTGCATTGACCAATGAAATCAAGGATGCGCAAATCGTCATCTGTGATTATGCCCGGGATGAAGCCTCCCGGCAAATCATCTCTAAAATCGAAGCGAATAATATCTTCAATATCCAGGAATCCTTGTTGTCCCATACACAGATTGAAGAATCATTCAAGGCGAAGAATGTAAAGTTGGCGGTAATCTTTCCGAATAACTTCAATCATGATCTCTTGCATTCCAACAAGGCTCAGGTGCAGATCATAGCCGATGCTTCCGATCCCAACACGGCCACCACACTCACCAATTATGTAACAAGCATCATCATATCCTACCAACAACAATTGATGGCGAACAACTCAGTGCCAATGAGCATCACTCCGGAGATCAGGATGCTGTACAATCCGGAATTGAAGGGAGCCACCAACTTCGTGCCCGGTGTCATGACATTGGTACTGATGTTGATCTGTGTGATGATGACTTCGGTATCCATCGTGCGCGAAAAAGAAAACGGAACAATGGAAATCCTGCTGGTGTCGCCATTCAATCCGATGCTGGTAGTGATCTCCAAGGCTATTCCTTATCTGTTGCTTTCCGTGGTGAATCTCGCCGTTATCCTGATACTTAGCGTAACCCTGCTGGATATGCCGATCAATGGAAGTATTTTCTTACTGATTGCCGAAAGCATCCTGTTTATCCTTACTGCGCTGTCCTTAGGCCTGTTGATTTCCAATTTGGTAGAATCGCAACAGGCGGCAATGCTGATTTCGTTGATGGGTATGATGGTACCGACTATATTATTTACCGGATTTATGTTCCCGATAGAAAATATGCCTGTCCCGTTACAGATCATCAGTTATCTCATTCCTGCAAAATGGTTTTACACCATAGTCAAAGCCATCATGATCAAAGGGCTCGGATTTTATGCCGTATGGAAGGAAACACTGGTGTTGGCCGGCATGGTCGTGGTCCTGTTGTCAATAAGTTTCAAGAAATTCAAAACACGCCTGACATGAGGACACTGAAATTTTTATTGCAGAAGGAATTCAAACAAATATTTCGCAACAAATCTATATTGCCGCTGATATTTGTTGTTCCGGTCGTTCAGCTCCTCATCCTTCCGCTTGCCGCAAATTATGAAGTGAAGAACATTAATATTTCTGTTGTGGATGCGGATCATTCAGCCTATTCCCGCCAATTGATCACAAAGATTACTGCATCGGGATATTTCAGACTGACCGGCTATGGCACTTCATTTGATGAGGCTTTCGGGCAGATAGAAAGTGACCGTTCTGATTTGATACTGGAGATTCCGCAAGGATTTGAAAGGAATTTGATCCGGGAGGGGCAGCAAAAGGTATTTGTAGCAGTCAACGCCATCAATGGAGTAAAAGCCGGTTTGGGCGGTGCCTATCTTGTAAGAATCATAACGGACTTCAACAGCGACATCAGGCTTGACTGGATTCAGCAGCAGAGGTTTAATCCATCTCCACAGATCGAAGTGACATCTTCCAATTGGTTCAACCCTCATCTGGACTACAATTTCTTCATGGTGCCAGGCATACTGGTCATTTTGGTTACAATGGTGGGCTCTTACATGTGTGCGCTGAATATCGTAAAGGAAAAGGAGATGGGCACCATCGAGCAGATCAATGTAACACCGATCAGAAAATATCAATTCGTCTTGGGGAAACTCATACCTTTCTGGTTGATTGGAATGTTCGTGTTTACGCTGGGACTGTTTGGCGTTGCCTATTGGGTATATGGGATAGTCCCGGTGGGGAGTTGGATGGTGTTGTACAGTTATCTCGCTGTCTATTTGATAGCAATGCTGGGACTGGGTCTGCTTATTTCCACATTTTCGGAAACGCAACAGCAGGCGATGTCGATATCGTTTTTTTTTATGATGATATTCATTCTGATGAGCGGGTTGTTTACGCCGATCGATGGCATGCCGGATTGGGCGTATGCCATAGCCCGAAGCAATCCTGTGACCTACTGCATAGAGGTGGTGAGGAAGGTCGTGCTGAAAGGCAGTGGATTTGCTGACCTGAAACAGCATTTCCTGATAACAGGCGTTTTTGCGGTTGTCCTCAATACCTTTGCGATATGGAATTACAGGAAGACAAGCTGATGGGGTCAGGTATTTGGAAAGTACTCACAACAATTAGACTATAATCCTTATCAATACCTAAGATTTCCGATAAGAACTTATCTGCTTGGGTTTCGTTTTCTTTGATAATCTTGCTGATGATTGATTTTTGTCCGGTCTTACAGGAAGGTGCATAAAACGGTTCGGGTAGTGCTGAAGTTATTCTTTTTCAATCAATATATATACACTTCCCTTGCCTTTTCCGATCATTGTCAGCACTTGTTCATCTCGTAAATATTGCAAGTCTTTTTTCAAAGTACTTAATTTAATTGTAACTATTGACCTCAAATTGATATGATTCATCTTCTAAATGCTGTGAATTAGCTGAGCCTCGGAATATATTTTTAACCACAAAATTATGTTACGTAACACGAAAGTCTTTCTACACTTTGAATTTCCCCTGACTGCCGGGACAGGCGTGATGGAAGGAAAATCCTGGAATTTTTAGCTATACCATGAAATTACACGTGCAATAGTGCCACTTTACTTCTGAAGAATGCCCAATATGATCCTTTTAAACCACTAAAAATCACTAAGAGGCACGAAAAACCTTTTCGTTTCTATTCGAGTATTTTGCCGGACAGCTGGGACAGACGTGGTAGAAAAAAGAACATTAGCATTTTTTCTTACCAGGTGAATATTTACAAAATATGAAATGTCTATATTTTATCCAAAAAATCAAATTAATGAATTAATTTTTCTAAAATCTCCTTTTGGAAGCAATTCTATTTTCATTCAATAGGCTCCCAAAGTTGTACTTTGTTGCCTTCCCCGTCCAGGATGTGAATGAATTTTCCATAGTCATACGTTTCAATATTATCAACTATGGTTACGCCTTCTTTTTTGAGTTCTTCCACAAGTTTTTCCAAGTTTTCAACTCGATAATTTATCATAAAATCCTTGTCAAAATATTTAGAGTTTTCGGCAAAAGGCGTCCATTGTGTTTGTGCCTTCGTTGTGTTGTCTGGACTTTCATACCATTCAAAAGTCGCACCGTAAGGATTTGTTTCTAGTCCGAGATGTTTTTGATACCATTCCGTAATTTTTTTCGGGTCTTTACTTTTAAAGAAAACTCATCCAATTCCTGTTGCTCGCTTCATTGTATTACTGTTTTTTGTTGTTATTTTTTTAAATCCAAAACCAAGACAAAAAGTTTACCCAAGGGTAAAAGTTACTAAAAGCCTTTTTTATAAGTATCATGTTTCCTTTTTGCTCAATCGTTCTTTTTTTTCCGGTTGCTCGTTGACTGACCGCTACGTTTCGGGGCTTGATGAAGTGGCGGCATTTTAGCACAATCGATGATATAAAGCCAAGCGTGTATCCTGTCCACATAGAAACAGCGCTATGGATAAAATTAGTGGGAAGGTCCGCTAAGCCTCTTTACTCACTTTTCAGGCATAGGTAAAGCGAAGATTATCCATGCTTGATTATTTAGTAGCATTTATTTCGCACCATCATCCTGTATCGTCATCCCTTTGAATGACTTTCTGTGATGGGGAGTAAGTCCGTATGTAAAACAAGCCTGGCGGTGTCTGGCGGAAAGATAGCCTTTGTTGTTGATCCAGTCATATTGTGGGAATTTGATGTGCAATTCTTCCATGTAGGCGTCACGCCAGGTCTTGGCCAGGACCGATGCCGCAGCGACGCTCAGCACCTTATCATCGCCACCTATGACAGTCCGATGGTCTATTCCGGTTTGATTCTTGAAGCGATTACCATCTATAATCAGCAGGTCGGGTTTTATCTTTAATTGCACAATTGCCCTTGTCATGGCGAGATAGGTAGCTTCGAGGATGTTGATCCTGTCTATCTCTTCTACGCTCGCGAGGCCGACTGCATAGTCCAGAGCCATTTCTCTTATTTTTTCACTCAGTGCCTTTCGCCTGGATGCAGTCAACTTTTTGGAATCGCGCAATCCGGGGATCACTGCATTTGGGGGCAGTATGACGGCAGCAGCAACGACCGGGCCGGCGCCACATCCACGTCCCACCTCATCTATGCCGGCCTCTGTTCCTGCACCAGCTTCAAACGGATGGATCAGGCCACCTTCCATTGTTTTGTCCGATTTTTTTATTTTTTCCAATAAATCCTTATCGTACTTACATCCCTGCTGTTAGGCCCGATCATGATGTCAAAATCGCCGCTTTCCCAATCATATTTCAGATCATAATTATAAAACTTCAAATCCTCAGGTGTGATGTCAAAACTCACCGTAACTGTTTGCCGGGCGCCTATCTCCACTTTTTTAAAACCTTTCAGTTCCTTCACAGGCCGGGTGACGCTGCCCACCAAATCTCGGATATAGAGCTGGACCACTTCCTTGCCATTGTAATCACTTGCATTGGTAATGTCCACGGAGGCGATGAGCTTCTGATTGCCTTTCAGGTTGGTTGAGGACACTTTGATATCAGAATATCTAAATTTACCGTAACTCAATCCATAACCGAATGGGTATAGTGGGTCATTGGGCACATCGAGGTAGTTGGAACGGAATTTCTGGAACCAGAATCCATCCTGAAGCGGTCTTCCAGTGTTTTTATGGTTGTAGTATAGCGGTATCTGACCTACATTCTGAGGGAAGGTAGTCGTCAGTTTGCCACACGGATTGACATCACCAAACAATACATCGGCAATGGCGTCGCCGGCTTCGGATCCACCGAACCATACATCCAAGATGGCCGGCACATGGGCATCCTCCCAGGTCAGAGTCAGCGGACGTCCATTGAACAAGACCAGGACGACCGGCTTGCCTGTCTTTACCAATTCCATGAGTAATTTTTTCTGGACATCCGGAATGTCAAGATTCGTGCGGCTGCTGCTTTCACCGCTGAATTCTGCGGATTCTCCCAATGCTGCAATAATGATGTCCGATGATCGTGCGGCTTCAAGGGCTTCATTGAGCAGCTCCTCATCCGAACGATTGTCCCTGCCTAAGGATTTGCCAAACATAGTGCCCCTTTCTTCGAGAGCAGCATCTTCAGTAAGGTTGGAGCCTTTGGCATAGTGCAGAGTGGCTTTGCCGGCCAGAGCGCGCTCAAGACCCTGGCGCAGGGTGATGGACCTGTCGTTGACGGCTGCGACTGACCATGTACCGGTCATGTTGCTTTGGGCATCAGCCAATGGACCGACGAGGGCGAGGGTGCCGGATTTTCTCAATGGTAGCAATTCTGCGTAATTTTTCAACAAGACGAAACTCTCGGCTGCAATTTTTCTGGCTTCGGCGCGGTGTTCCGGTGTGAATATTTCAGTCTTGGAGCGTTGCTCATTGCAGAACTTATACGGATCTTTGAAGAGCCCCAATTTGTATTTAGCTTCTAAGATAAGGCGGCATGCTGCATCTATTTTGGCCATATCCACTTTCCCTTCCTTGAGTGACTTTGGCAGTGTAGTCAACAAGCCTTCACCGACCATATCCATATCGATCCCGGCGTTGAGAGCCAGAGCGCTGACAGTCTGCAGGTCGCCCATGCCGTGATCGATCATCTCATTGATACCGGTGTAATCGGTCACTACAAAGCCCCTAAAACCCCATTGCTTGCGCAGGACATCCGTGAGCAGCCATTTGTTGCCGGTAGCGGGTATGCCGTCCACCTCGTTGAATGAAGCCATCACACTGCCTACGCCGGCGATGACAGCAGCTTGGTAAGGTGGAAAATATTCGTTGTACATGCGGATACGACTCATATCCGTCGTATTGTAGTCCCGGCCACCTTCAGCAGCACCATATAGCGCAAAGTGCTTGACACATGAGAGAATCTGATTGTTTTCGGTCAATGTACCCTGATAGCCTCTTACCATAGCTTGGGCGATAGCACTTCCAAGGAACGGATCCTCGCCATTTCCTTCCGATATTCTTCCCCAGCGCGGATCGCGACAAAGGTCCACCATTGGTGAGAAAGTCCAGTTTATTCCGGCGGCACTTGCCTCTATAGCAGCAATTCGGGCGCTTCTTCGGATAGCATCCATATCCCAGCTGCATGACAGCCCAAGAGGAATGGGAAACACTGTCTCATATCCGTGAATAACATCCATACCGAACAATAGCGGTATCTTCAGCCGGCTTTCTTCCACGGCGACGCGCTGCACTTCCCGGATTTTCTCCACCGACTTGATATTGAAGAGACCTCCGACCTGACCATTACGGATTTTTTGGCCGATATCCGAACTGGAAGCCTGACCTGTGGTGATATCGCCAGCTACGGGCAGATTCAGCTGACCCAATTTTTCAGCCAACGTCATTTTCGACATCAATTCATCGATGAAGACCTTCATTCTGTCGGGCTTGCCTTTCTGGGCAAAGGATACTTGGGCGATGAACATCAAGCAAAGCAGATACAGACTACGCAATCCTGTCATTTTTTGAATTTTTAGAGGATAAATATAGGTGATTTGGCAAGGAGCGAGGGAAATTATTTTGTGTAAGGCATGGTAAATAGCTTGAAAATATAGAACTTCTAGAAAATGAAGAATGAAAAATCAAGAATTGTAAATGAAAACGTTTTTGTGATGCTACATTTTTCGATTTACATAACACTATATGGAAAGTTTGACTTTACCGGATGAAATATTTATCTGGGATCTATTCACCTCAAATTGTCTATAATCTACGGCTTATCAATACCTAAAGCCCCCAATATTTATTCAGCCACTAAATTGCAATGCTAACCACGAAAGGTCTATCGCACTGCATAATTCTCCGGACAGCCGGGACAGGCGTGGTAGAATAAAGAAAACCCAAACTCTTTCTTATTAGGTGAATAGTTACTATTTTTTTAGTCAATGTCACCTTTGACTCGGTGCCAATTATATTTAGTAGGATTTGAAGGAAATGTGACAGGAGTGGATAACTATTCATTCAAATTGCCTTTAAGCTGTTATTTTTGTAGTGAAATTTAAAAAATACCATGTCTGTTTCAAAGAAATTCTTTTGTGTGGACGCCCATACCTGTGGCAATCCTGTTCGTTTGGTGGCAGGTGGCGGGCCAACGTTGGTCGGAGCGAATATGAGCGAAAAAAGACAGCATTTCCTTCGCGAGTATGATTGGATCAGGAAAGGATTGATGTTCGAGCCGCGCGGTCACGATATGATGAGTGGAAGTATCCTTTATCCACCGCACGATTCTGCCAATGATGTTGCTGTGCTTTTTATCGAGACAAGCGGTTGCCTGCCGATGTGCGGCCATGGCACCATAGGAACCATCACCATCGCCATAGAAGAGGGCTTGATTAGACCAAATGAAGCCGGAAAGGTCAGGATGGAGACACCTGCCGGTCTGGTACTTGTGTCGTACCATCAGGAAGGAAAAAAGGTCAAAAGCGTCAAGCTGACCAACGTGCCGGCTTACCTTGATTCGGAAGGTCTGGATGCCGAATGTCCAGATCTGGGGATGTTGAAGGTGGATGTTGCTTATGGCGGTAATTTTTATGCCATCGTTGATGTTCAGGAGAATTTCAAGGGTATCGAGCATTATACTGCTGACAAGCTGATTGCCTGGGCCAGGGCGTTACGACGCGATATCAATGAGCGATACAGCTTTGTGCATCCTGAAAATGACACTATACGTGGGTGCTCACATATTCTGTGGACAGGAAAGGTACTCGATCCGACCTCCACTGCTCGTAATGCAGTGTTTTACGGTGATAAGGCGATCGACAGAAGTCCGTGTGGGACGGGGACATCGGCGCGAATGGCACAATGGTACACTAAAGGCTTGCTGAAACCCGGCGATCGCTTTGTACACGAAAGCATCATAGGATCGAAATTTGTCGGCACGATAGAGGAGGAAACGACGGTGGCCGGGAAGCCAGCCATTCGGCCCGGGATTGAAGGCTGGGCAAGGATATACGGCTATAATACGATTAGCATCGATGACGAGGATGATCCTTTTGCTTATGGATTTCAGGTAATTTGACCATTTGAAGGAATTATTCTGTCACCCGTTAAATATGTTTCGGATATGAAAGCAGTAATAGTAGGCGGAGGCATCATCGGATTGAGCTCGGCATTTTTCCTAAAAGACAGCGGCTGGGATGTAACGGTTGTGGATCAGACCGACATGACACACAATTGTTCGTATGTCAATCTCGGTATGGTTGTCCCTAGTCATTTCGTGCCATTGGCGGCTCCCGGCATGGTGTCGCAGGGCATCCGATGGATGTTTGACCGAAAGAGTCCATTTTATGTCAGGCCAACCCTGAGCAGCAAATTGATTTCATGGGGTTTGAAATTCATGCGCAGTGCCAATGAAACTCATGTGAGCAATTCGGCTAAACCCTTGCGTGACCTGAGTCTGCTGAGTCGCGATATTTTCGACCAATGGGCCGGGATGTCAGAATTTGACTTCGGCTATGAGCGCAAAGGCATCATCATGTATTTTAATACGGCAAGGACCGGGGATGAGGAAATACATTTGGCGGAAAAGGCTGTTAAGCTTGGCCTGGATGCCGTTGTTCTCGGGCCACAGGAGCTAAATCGCCTTGAGCCTGAGGTCCGGCCTAATGTCATGGGCGGCGTACACTATCGTTGTGATGGTCATCTATATCCGGACAGACTCATGCAACAATTGAAGGAAATGTTGACCGCAAAGGGTGTCCGGATCGAAAGAAATAGGGAAGTAATTGGATTTACCCAAAATCAGAGTAAAATTACTTCGATAAGGACCGAAGAAGGAGCGATGGATGCCGATCTGGTTATTCTGGCCAACGGTTCATGGTTGCCCGATCTAGCCAGGAAGGCTGGATTGAATATTCCGCTTATGCCGGGTAAGGGTTATTCGTTCATGGAGGCGACCCCACCTGCCCGACTAAACATACCGGCTATCCTGTGTGAAGCCAGGGTGGCGATTACGCCAATGGGTGGGGGGATACGCTTTGGCGGTACGATGGAAATCGACAAGATTCGCGATGGTGGTGTCAGCATGAACCGAGTTGCGGGCATTGTGGAATCCTTACCTCGTTATTTTGACAACCTGGGTGTCGAAACACCCGATAAGCAACAGGTCTCATATGGTTACAGGCCTTGTTCGCCGGATGGAATGCCCTATATTGGGGCATCTCGCAGGTACGGCAATCTGCTTATTGCCGGTGGTCATGCGATGATGGGGCTGAGTCTTGGTCCTGCCACGGGCAGATTGATTGCCGGCTTGGCCAATGGGGAAAAGTCGGAAATGGATCTAAGGCCTTTCGATCCGAATAGGTTTAATTGAGGGTTAAAGGCCTTTTATGGTGCATTGTGGAGGAGGGGTGATTGATTGGGGGGAAGAGGGGTAGATTTTAAATGGTTGGTTTGAGTGTGAAGTAGGTAGATGTTTAATAGGTTGGGAATGAGTGTTGGTAAGCTGTTTGTGAACTTGTCTGAAATTTATTGCCGAAATTTAATGATTTTATTTTTATTGATTTTCGGAAACTTGGTTGCTGTATGGTTTTGAGGCTATTAAACATGTATATACTTTGATTTTTGCGGGATTGGGCTGGTGACCACTTAGAAGTAGGTAGATGTTTAATAGGTTGGAGATGAGTGTTCAGAAGTTGTTTCTGAAGTTAACTGAGATTTTTTGCCAGAATTCAATGGTTGTATTTTTGTAAATTTTTGGAGAGGTGGTTGCTGTGTGGTTTTGAGGTTATTAAACATGTATATACTTTGATTTTAGTGAGGTTTCACTAACGCCCACTCGAAGTAGGTAGATCTTTAATAGCCATAAAACAAGCAGTAGCAAGATGTTCCCGATTTACCCTGCAATTTTTTTCTAAATTTCAATTATTTTATTTTTTATCATTTCTTAAAACATGCATCCAGACT
>WBZR01000275.1_pt1 | contig 87356 bp, 78 predicted proteins | sample 5204231 | NCBI WGS metagenome assembly WBZR01 (sample SAMN12412403, study PRJNA552823) | activated sludge metagenome | isolation source: activated sludge from anammox sidestream of wastewater treatment plant... | place: USA: Virginia | collected 2017-08 | reverse complement strand
GCCGCCGAACGTGCCTACACCCGCGCCCTCAACCAACTCAAGGCCTTCCAGAACAACCGTCTTTACCAGGAGCAGTTCTCCCACCTCCTCCCACCGGACACCCCTCCATTAGCCAACGCGGAACGCTTTTCCGCCCGAACCCAAGCCAACCTCCGCAATGAACTCACCACCGCCATCAAGCAAGCCAAAGAAGAGGCGAAAGGCTTTTCCGCCACCATCGGGGACATGCTCAACCAGTTCAAAAAGTAGTCAAATTCCTCAAAAACCCCACCAAACCAGCGCCGCCTGGCTCGTTTGCCAAACTCCTCATGCCACAACCATCTCTTGAAGACGCCGCCTGCAATCTTGGGCTGCCGCAACCACCCCTGCTACCATAGAAAAACCGCATGCCGTTGCGTTTCTACAATACCCTTACCCAAAAGGTGGAAGACTTCTCCCCCCTCGAGGACAACCTCGTCCGCATGTATACCTGCGGTCCCACCACGTGGAATTACGTCCACATCGGCAATCTCCGCAGCTTTACCTCCCAGGACATCCTCCGCCGCTGGCTCCAATATCGCGGCTACCGGTTGAAGCACGTCATGAACATCACCGATGTCGACGACCGCATCATCCAGCAGTCCGTCGCCGCCGGCGAATCCATCTACGACTACACCGCCAAGTACACCGCCGCTTTTTTTGAAGACACCGCCAAGGTGCGCCTGCAAAAGCCCGAGATCGTCTGCAAAGCCACTGACCATATCTCTGAAATGGTGGATGTCATCCAAAAGCTCCAGGCCAACGGCTGCACCTACTTGAGCGAAGGCTCCGTCTACTTCCGCATCGCGAAGTTCCCCGAATACGGCAAGCTCTCCCATATCCACTTCGAGGGCCAGAAGGCCGGCGCGCGCGTCGACACCGACAAGTATGACAAAGACGACGCCCGCGATTTCGTTCTCTGGAAAGCGCGCAAGGACGGCGAGCATTTTTGGGATACTCCCCTCGGTGCCGGACGCCCCGGCTGGCACATCGAATGCTCCGCTATGGCGATGAAGTATCTCGGCGAAACGCTCGACATCCATTGCGGCGGCGTCGATCTCATCTTCCCTCACCACGAAAACGAGGTTGCCCAGTCGGAAGCCTCCACCGGAAAGCTCTTTTCCCGCTTCTGGCTCCACACCGAACACCTCATGGTCGAAGGCCAGACCATGTCCAAGTCGCTCGGCAACTTCTACACCCTGCGTGATCTGCTCGACAAAGGCTATGCCCCGGAGACCGTCCGCTACCTCCTCGAATCCGTTCCCTACCGCAAGCAGTTGAACTTCACTTTCGAAGGTTTGCGTTCGGCTGCTACCGCCATTGAACGGCTTCGCAACTACCGGCTCCGACTCAAGACCTCCAAATTCCCTGAGGGCCTAAACCCCGCCCTCGAGCAGCGTACCGCCGCCGTCCTCGCCCAATTCGAAGCCGCCTTGGACGACGACCTCAACACCGCCGAAGCCCTCGGAGCCATCTTCGAGTACATCCGCGAAACCAATACCGCCATGGATGCCGGCGACTTCCTTGCGGGAAATCTCGCCCCAGCGCTCGACCTCCTCGCCCGCTTCGACTCCATCTTCGATGTCCTCGAGCCCACCGTGGCCGGCGCGGCCCTCACCGATCACCAGATCGAAGCCAAAATCAGTGAACGCGCCCAGGCTAAAAAATCTCGCAATTTCAATCGCGCGGACGAAATCCGTAAAGAATTACTCGATCAGGGCGTCGTCCTCGAAGACACCAAAGAAGGAACGCGCTGGAAACGAAAATGAAGATCCACACCAAAGCTGTTCATGCCGGCGACCGCAAAAAAGCCGGCGATTCCATCCCCGTCACCACACCCATCTACACCGCCACCAGCTTTATCTACGACGAGACGATCCGCCTCGACCGCATCTTCGGCCGGGAACAGCCCGGTGACTCCTACGCGCGTTTCGAGAACCCCACCAATCGCGCCCTCGAGGAACTGCTCTCTGCCCTCGAGGGCGGAGCAGCATCCCTCGCCTGCTCCAGCGGCATGGTCGCCATTCAGTTCGCTCTCCAGGCCGCGCTGATGGACCGCCGCAAGCACGTGATTGCTTCGCATGCGCTCTACGGAGCCACCATCCGTATGCTGCTTGTCATCTTCGAGCCCCTCGGCGTGGAGACCACCTTCGTCGATACCGGCGACCTCGACGCTGTCGAAAAAGCCATCGCCGCCCACAAACCAGGCGCCGTCCTCATGGAGACCGTCTCCAACCCCCTCCTCCGCGTCGGCGACATCGCCCGCATCGCGGAACTCGCCAAAAACGCCGGCGCCGCGCTCATCGTCGACAATACCTTCGCTACCCCAGCCATGATCCGCCCCATCGAACATGGCGCCAATCTCGTGGTGCACAGCCTCACCAAGTATCTCGCCGGCCACGGCGACGTTCTCGCCGGAGCCATTGTCGCCGACCAGCATCATGCCGAACCCGTCCGCGCCATCAGCCGCATCGCCGGTCCCGTCCTCGGCCCCTTCGAGAGCTACCTCACCATGCGCGGCATCAAGACCTTCCCCCTCCGCTTCGAACGCCAGTGCCACAACGCCTGCCGCATCGCCGCATGGCTCTCCGCCCAACCCTCCGTCGAGAAGGTCTACTTCCCCGGCGATCCCAGCCATCCCGATGCCGCCGTTATCCGTAAACTGTTTCCCGAGAACGCCTATGGAGCCATGATCAGCTTCGAAGTCAAAGGCCTCGACAAGGATGGCATCTTTGCCTTCATGGATCGCTTGAAGCTCGTCGTGCGCGCCACTTCCCTCGGCGATGTCCATACCATGATGCTCTACCCCGTCATCAGTTCTCACCGCGACATCTCCCCCAAACAGCGCGAACGCATGGGTATCCGCGACAACCTCGTCCGCCTCTCCGTGGGCATTGAAGCCTTCGAGGATATCATCGCCGACCTGCAACAGGCTTTAGCCGGCTGACGCCTCGCCCCCGGCTAGAGAGATCGGTGCAACGGACTCCGCTGCGGACTCCACCGCCGCTTTCCCCACCTCCCCGCTGCGCGCAAGTGCCCACCGGTAGAGGATGGGCGAGATCATCTCATTCAGCCCCACAACCCCGAATACCAGCGCCGAAGCCTCTGCCCCGAGGTGGGGAAAACTCCGGTCAAACAGCGAAGCCAGCGCCAGAGCTAACCCCGCCTGCGGAAGCAGCCCGAAGCCGGCGTAACGCCGTACGTTGGCCTCCGAACCCGCGATTCGCGTCGCCACCGCCGTTCCGCCCAGGAATCCGGCCGCCCGCATCAACAGGAAGATCACCGCAGGGAGCCCCACGATTGCCAGGGCGTGCAAATGGATAGTTGCTCCCGCCACCGCAAAGAAGGCCATGTACACGGGCAGGGAAGCCGCTTCGATATCGGCATGCAGACGGTCCGCATGCCGTGTCCAGTTCCGGATGAAGATCCCCGCCGCCAGCGCCACCAGCAGCGGATCGAAATCCACTCTCTGCCCCACTTCGGCAACCAGGAAACCCACAGTGACTACGAACAACGCCCCGCCGGCCTCGAAACCGCGCAGAAACGCGCTCACCACAATGCCGATCAGCACTCCCGCGGCGCCGGATCCGAAGATCTCCCACGCCAGTTTCCCTCCCGTCAGCGCCTCCGCTCCCGCGCTCCCCAACATCGGCCGTGCAATCGACGAGGTTAACGCAAACAGCACGATGATGAGCAGGTCCGAAACAACCACCACCCCCAACACCGTTCTGCTCACCGGTCCATCCGCATCCAACTCCTTGCGCAGCGCCACCACCACGGCGGGTGACTGCGAGGACAGGGTCACTCCCAGGACACTGGCGAGGGCCAGCATCTGGATGCTGTTCAAGCCGCTGGTGAACGGCAGCAGTCCGTGAAGAAGATAGGCCGTGGCCGTAAGCAGCACGGCCGTGCCGGCGACGGCGCACAGTGTGATCCAGGCGATTCCGCGAAACAGGGGACGCAATACCTTGAAGTCCATCTCCGTGCCCGCGGTGAGCGCAATCAGCGCCGTCGCTACTCCATTGAACACGCGCAGCCGCTCCAGCATCGGCTCCGTCACAAGATTCATCAACTGCGGACCGGCAAGGACGCCCAGCGCCAGGTATCCGGTGAGACGCGGCAGATGCAGTTCCTTGAAGAGATTCCCCGCAAACAGCGCGCACAGCAGCAGGAAGCCCGCCGCCAGCGTTACCGCCGGCGCGGTGGTGCCGAGACCAGGCACGGGCGCGAAGGTCCTGGCGGCGTGCATCAGATAGAGGAGCGTCAACAACAGGAGAAGCTGCATGCCGTTGTTCCTAATCCACGGACACTGCCGCCGGAGCCCCGCGCAGCACCCGCCTCGCCATGATTTGCAGAATCGTTTCCATCACCAGTGTCCCCCCTATCACCGCCGTCACAATCCACGCGCTGGTCTGCCCGGCATACAGATCCTGCGCCGAAATGACAATTGCCACCGATAGCGCCCCCATCGGCGCCCCAGCGAGCGTCCACCTCTCCGAAATGTTGAGTGAAGGAAGAAAGAACCGCCCGATCATCGCCGTGGCCAGCCACTTCGAAAGGAACCGGCCGGCTACGAACAGGCACATCAGCGCCCACCCCTGCCACTCCCAAGGCTTCCAGTACGCGCCTGCGAGCACTAGAAACAGAAGATAAATGGGCCGCTCCATCCGCTCCAGAACCTCGAAGGCGCGGCGCTGGCCCCCGGCCCCCAGATTCATCATGATCACCCCGCTGTAACAGCAAACCGCCAGCGGTGACAAACGTAGGTAGCTCGCCATTCCCGCCGCAAAGGCGATTGCGCCCAATAGCGCCGCCGTGAATTGCGACTCCTGCTTCAGGCTGTTCAGGATCGCCGAAATCACCAGACCCATGATCGTCCCGACCCCGAACACGATGAACAGCCAGGCAACTCCGGGAAGCTGCCACGAGACCTGCCCTCCCGGAGGACGGAAAAAGCTGCTCACCGCCATCATGGCGAAAATCCCCGCCAGTTGCTCCAACTCGATGATGCGCAGGCTGCGGAGCGAAACGCCGCCTTCCGGAGAGAAGGGCGCAAAGAAGTGCGGCGCGCTCCTCGCCGTCATCGTCCCGGCGGCGGCCAGCAGAATCGCATCCCGAAAGGCGCCGGTCTTGTCCGTAACCCCATGCAGCAAGTCCAAACCCAGCAACAGCGCCGTCGAAAGCCCGAAAATTACCGCGAACGGAATCGTCGTGGAAGCGAAGACGGCGGCTCCGATACCCGGGGCCGGGGTGTTCAGCGCCGGCCCTGTGAACCGTGCTCCGATGACAAATCCGATCCACCCCAAGCCAAGCGGCAGCAGCGGCGCGATCTCCACAAGCACCGAGGGCGTCAGAATCGAGAGGAACGGCCGGCTCGCCAGAAAGCCTAGAAACACGAACGGCATCCCCGCCGCCGTCAGATGCGCGATGTTCAACCGGCGCTCGATCCGCTGCACCCTCGGATGCCCGCCCAGGTACGCCAGCACCAGCAGGCCGACGAACCCCAGGATTGCCCGTACCACGTTGGTCGGCGGAGGCGGCAGCCGGTTCAATAACCGCATCCCTTCGCCGGAGATCGTTTGCCCGAGGTTCCGCAGAATTCCAGGGTTGGACTCCTTGGGCGGAACAATCGGCGGAGCCTCCGGCAGCGCCTCGGGCGGCGCCTCCTTCCGTTCGGCTTCCGGCGCGGCGGGCGGTGGATTCACCGGCTGCGCGCGGATGCCCCCCGCCAGAAAAACCAGATCGAGAAGGATGAGTGACAAGATGGACTTCAGTACTCCCAGATCCCGCCGCCGCCTTTCCTCGGCTTCTTCCAGCGTACATCAGGAACCGCACCCGGCTGACGTTCAGCGGGATTGACCGCCCCGCCTGCCCGCCAGGGCCCGCCGGCAAGCCCATCCGCATCCATGTAAGTCTTTGACAGGAAAGCCTTCCCATTGTTTTTCTGCTTCCCCCGGTAACTTCCGGCGCCAAATTTTTCCCCGGGGGTTTTACAAATCGTTCCGGATACCGTATAGTCTGGTGAGAACGGGTCTATAATGCGTAAGTCTCCTTTTATTGCTCTCTCTCTCTTTCTGTGCGCCCTTGCCGTCGCCCAGGAATTCCGCGCCACCCTCACCGGGCGCATCACCGACGCCTCCGGCGGAGCCGTCGCTGGCGCCAAGGTCGAGGTGAAATCCGCCACCACCGGCACTGTCCAATCCACTGTTTCTCAGACCGACGGCTCCTATCAGGTCCCCTTCCTTACTCCCGGCGAGTATGCCGTCACGGTCGAGAAGGAAGGCTTCCGGCGCGCCGTGCGCGAGGGAATCCGCCTCCAACTCGCCGAAAAGGCTTCCCTGGACTTCTCCTTGCAGCTTGGTGAAGTCAGCCAGAGCGTCACCGTCGAGGCGAACACCAGTGTCCTCGAGACCGAAACCGCCGACCGCGGCCTCGCCATCGAAAACAACCGCATCCTCAATACTCCCCTCCAGGGACGCAACGTCTTCGCCAACGTCTGGTCCGCCCCCGGTGTCACCCTTACCGCGGCCGTCCAGCGCCTGCGCCCGTTCGACATCGCCGGATCCTCCGCGCTCGCCATCAGCGGCGGCCAGCCTTCCGGCAATGAAGTGCTGATTGACGGCGTGTCCAATCTTGCCCGCGCCGGACAGGTCGCCTATGTGCCGCAAGTGGAAGCCACCGGCGAAGTCAAGGTGCAGACCACCATGTACGATGCCCAGAATGGATGGACCACCGGCGGCGTCGTCAACGTCATCACCAAGTCCGGCGGCAACGAGTTTCACGGCGCGGTCTTCGAGTTTCTCCAAAACACCCACCTCAATGCCAACACGTTCGATTCCAACCGCAACGGCATCGGCCGCTCCTCCTCGCACATCAACACCTACGGCGGCGACATCAACGGTCCCATCAGGAAGAACAAGATCTTCGGCGCTTTCAGCTACGAAAAGATCGACCAGGTGATCCCCGATCCCTTCCTCGTCTCCGTTCCCTCTTCCCTTCAAAAGTCCGGCGACTTCTCGCAGACTTACTACTCGCGCAATGCGAGCGGGCAACTGCTCGTCGCCGGCATCTTCGATCCGTTCAGCACCCATGCCGACAGCACCGGCAAACTCGTCCGCGATCCGTTCCCCGGCAATCAGATCCCCGCCAACCGCATCAACCCCATTGCCAAGAACGTCCTCAACCTGATTCCGCTTGGCAACGTGCCCGGCAATGCGATCACCGGATTGGGCAATCTCGCCTCCACCGGCGCCACCCGCAAGTTCACCGACTTCTTCCCCCAATACACCGGACGCGTCGACTACAACATCTCCGATTCCACCCGCATGTTCGTCCGCTACTCGCGCAACGCCCTCGCCGAAGAGCGCGACTTCAAGTACTCCACCAACTCCGCCTTCAACGTGGCCGATACCAGTTCCAACTCGCCCTTCAAACGCGAGAACCACTCCGCCACCATCCAGTTAACGAAGACCCTCAGCGCAAATTCAGTCCTCGACTTTCGCCTCGGGCTCGCTCGCTTCCTCGGACAGAGCGGCAGCTCCATTGGAGCCGATTTCGACCTCGCCAGCCTCGGCTTCTCCTCCCAGTTCATCGGACAGGCTGCCCGCTTCTTCCCCAAGTTCAACTGGGCCAACTATCAAGGCGCTGGCTCGAGTCCGGTCAACAATGACCCTATTGCCCAGACGAACAGCTTCCAGGGCACTTACATGCACATCATGGGCAAACACAGCCTGAAGACAGGCGGGGAGTTCCGTCTTCAGCGCGCCTACCGCCGCGTTCCTGGCTTCTCCGCGGGCAACTTCAATTTCGACATCGACTTCACCGGCGCCAACCCGATCAGCAAGGACGCCTCCTCGGGCAACGCCATCGCTTCCTTCCTGCTTGGAACGGCCACCGCCGGCAGCTACATCGACGTTAACTCGTTCCCCGCGCTTCAGCAGCGCCTCTTCTCCTGGTTCGTCCAGGACGACATTCGCGTCACCTCCCGTCTCAAGGTCAATCTCGGCTTACGCTGGGATTACCTCGGGCCCATGACCGACCGCTTCAACGCCCTCGGCCGCGGTTTTGACCGGACCTCTCCCAGCCCCTTGAAAGCGCCAGGCGTCAATCTGAAAGGTGGCCTGCTGTTTGCCGGCACGGGCGGGTCGGATCGCGGGATCTACGACCGTAGTTGGGACAACTTCGGACCCCGCCTCGGCTTCGCCTACTCCCTGCGTGACAAGACGGTAATCCGCGGCGGCTACGGGCTCATCTACGGCCAAACCTTCGATGATCCCGGCAGCGCCCCCGGCTTCAGCCAGCGCACGGATATGGTCACCTCCATCCGCACCGGCATTCCCGAGAACACACTCACCAATCCGTTCCCCGCCGGCATCCTGCGCCCCGTCGGGAACTCACTCGGCCTGGCGACGTTCCTCGGCCAGGGATTCAACTTTAATAACCCCGACCGCAACATCCCCATGACTCACCAGTTTTCGCTCGAGGTGCAGAGGGAGTTGCCTTGGCAGATGATGCTTTCGGTGGGCTATGTCGGCAGCCGCATCGAGCGTTTGCAGGTGAACCAGTCGATCAACGAAATTCCGCTCTCGGCCCTCGCTCTTGGAGCCGGCGAACTTACCAAAAACGTCGCAAATCCCCTGGCGGGACTCATTCCCGGGACCGGCCTCAATGGAGCCACTGTCCAGCAACAGCAACTGCTGCGCCCCTTCATTCAGTTCACCGGCCTCACCCAACTGTTCAACTCGATCGGCGATTCCCGTTACGACAGCTTGCAGGCGCTTCTCTACAAGCGTCTCTCCTCCGGTCTCAACGTCAGCGTCTCTTATACCTATTCGCGCACCTTCGAACACCGCACCTTCGCCAACGCGCAGGATACGCAACTCATGCGTCTGCCCGCGCAGTGGGACATTCCCAACAACCTCCAACTCAACGGAGTCTATGAACTGCCGTTCGGGCAGGGCAAGAAGTTTGCCTCCAACGCGCCTCGCGGCCTCAAGCAGCTCATCAGCGGCTGGCAGATCAGCGGCATCGCCCGTATCCAGCAAGGCTGGCCCCTCGAACTGGGAGCCAACACCGTGCCTACCGGCGTCAGCCCCAAGCTCGACAATCCCAATCGCGACCGCTGGTTCAACACCTGCACCCTGCTCAGCAACGGCGCCACCCGCGGTTGCCTTCAGGGCGAGACTCCCGTCTGGACCGTGCGCCAGCCCTTCCAGTTGCAGACCTGGTCGAACCGCATCACCTGGGTTCGCCGGCCCGGCATCAGGAATCTGGACGCCTCCATTCTCAAGAACACCCACATCACCGAAAAAGTGCTGTGGCAGTTCCGCGCGGACTTCCTGAACGCCACCAACACGGTCCAGTTCTTCAACGGCCCCATCACCGACGTGAACAACGGCGTGTTCGGCCGCCTCGCCGGCGCGGTGACGCAATCGAACCTGCCGCGCTTTATCCAACTCTCGATGCGCGTGCAGTTCTAACGCCGCGGCGTGATCGGCGGAGTTACCCGCCGCCCCCCGTACGGATATTTCGCCTCCAGCAGCTTCCAATCCATCTCGAGCCCCAACCCGGGCTTCGAGGTGGGCTGCACGCCGCCGCCGGATTGCCGCGGCATCGTGCCCCTGGTGATCTCCGCAAACACGTCCTCGCTGCCGCCGTCCCATTCCTGCGCGAGAAAGTTCCGGCAAGGGACCATCGCCGATAGCGACGCCACGTGAGCCACCGGGCCGTACCACATGTGCGGCGCCATCTCGCCGCCGTAGGTCTCGCACAGCGCCGCAATCTTGCGCAGTTCCGTGATGCCTCCGCAGTGGATCACCTCCGGTTGCAGAATCCGCGCCCCGCGCGCGTCGAGCAGCGCCTTGAAATCGTAACGGTTCAGCAGCCCTTCGCCCGCCGCCACGGCCACCGGGCTGTGCGCCGCCACCTCGCCGAGCGTCCGCGGATTCTCGCGCTGCACCGGCTCTTCGATGAACCACGGGCTATACGGCGCCACGGCGCGGGCGAACTCGATTGCCGAACGCACCGAAAATGTTTCAAACATTTCGAGCGCGATTTCGAAGTCCGGTCCCGCGGCCTTGCGAACGGCCGCCAGATCCGCCACCGTATTGCGGATGCGCTCCCGCTCCCCGGCTGCGCGCGGCACCACCCATTTCACCGCGCCCCAGCCGCGCTCTTTCGATTTCGCCGTCCACTCCGCCCATCCTGCTTCCGTGCGGCTGGTCAGTCCGTGGTCCCAATGGCTGTAGTACGCCCGCAGCCGCTTTGGCTCGCTGCCGCCCAGCAATCGCCATAGCGGTTCTCCCAGCCGCTTCCCTTCGATGTCCCACAGCGCGATGTCCACCGCCGAGAGCGCCGTCATCAGCACCGAACCGTCGCGCCACCGCGACAGATCATGAAAGATGCGGTTCCAGTGGTCCTCGATGCCGCTCACCGCGCGTCCGGCGAGGTGCGGCTCCAGCCACAGGATCGCCTGTTCGACAATCTCCACGCGGTAGGGAAGCGAGCCTTCGCCCAATCCGGTGAGTCCGCCGTCCGTCTCGATTTCCAGAAACAAATAGTCCCGCGACCGGAACGTGTGCTTGTGGGTGAGGAAGCGCCGGATCCTCGGCAAAGCCGCGGCCCGCGCCGCCAGTGCGCCCGCGAGCGCCAGAAACCGCCGCCGGCCGAGCATGCGCTCCTACTTCTTTCCCCAGTTGTCGTACACCTTCTGGGCGTAGTAGTTGGTCACCTTCGCCTCGTTGCGCGCCACTTCGTAGTAGACCGCGCGCAGCAGTTGATCCTTGCGGTTGATGAGCTGGTCACGAATACTCTGCTGCACGCGCGGATCGGTCAGTTCGCGCTGCCCTGCCGGCTCCTTCGAGATCACCTTCAGGATCCGGTAGCCCTCTTCCGTCTTGATGGGCGGCGAGACCTGCCCCGGTTGCAGGCTCATCACCATCTTGCGCAGTTCCGGATTCGCCTTGTCGAGCGATGACTCGCCAATGAAGCCCAGGTCCCCGCCATTCGACGCCGTGTTCGGGTCCTCCGAGAAGTTCTGCGCCAGCATGGCGAAGTCCTCTCCGCCGCGAGCCCGAGCTTCGAGCAGCAGCACCTTCTTCCGCGCCTGCTCGTCGGTGGTGGCTTTGTCGCCCTTGAGGTTTTTCACGTTCGGATCGGGCCGCGGCGTCACCAGGATCTGCGCCAGGTGCACGTGCGGCTCGGCCAGGTGGAAGCTCGCCTTGTTCTCGTTGTAGAAGTCGCCCACCTCTTTATCCGTGATGCTGATCTTCGAGGTGATGTCCTTATTGAACAGCTTCGAGATGCTCAAGTCGCGGCGCAGTTGCGTTTTCAACTCCTCCACCGTCATGTTGCGCGCCTGAAGCTGCTTTTGAAACTCTTCCTGCGTGTAGGGAGTCTTCAGTTCATTGAACTTCGCCTCGACGTCGGCGTCGGTCGCCATCAGGTTCAGCTTCTCGGCCCGCTGGAGCATGATCTCGTTGTCCACCATCGTGCGCAGCAGTTCCAGCTTCTGGTAAGTAAGCTGATCTTCGCTCGGCTTCTCATTCATGCTCCCGAACTGGTAGCGGTATTGCTTATCGAGATCGGCGTATGTGATCGACCGGTCATTCACTTTCGCCGCCACATCCGGGGGAACGGCGGACTTGCAGGCGGACAGACTAATAAGGAGCGTGGCGGTAGCCACCATGAGATTCAGCCGGTTGGACATGAACCAACCATTCTAGCGCTTCAATCCTCAATCATGGCGGCAATGCTCTCCGGAGCATTCCCCTCCAACCGGTTGTTGACGAAGAGAAAGGCGAGTTGCTTCTGGCGCCGTGCGCGATCCACAAAGCGCCGCACCGCCTGCCGTACCGCCGGAAGCGGTTCCTGCACGTGCAGATACGGCGAGAACTTCGCCACCGCTTCCTCGTAGACGCGCCCCGGGCGCAGCAGAGCCCGCACCACCTGGAAATCCGCCGTATAGGCTTCCGTGAGCGCCATCTGGCTCCCCAACTCCGGCATCCGCGTCCAGGAGTTGAACACATGCGCCACTCCATGCGTGCGCAGGCAGCCGAAATACTCCGGCCCCAGGAACTCCGGATTGCGCACCTCCACCGAATAGCGGAATCCCTTCGGGAGCGCCCCCAGAAATGCGTCCAATTGATCGAGGAAAGAAGCCTCTCCCTCGAAAGCCGGCCGCGAAAACGTGCCGAATTCGAAGATCAGCGCTCCGATTCTGTCCCGGTAAGGTTCGAGAGGGCGCAGAAAGGCGTCCTGTAACACCCCGGCATGGAGGAACGTCTCATTGTGTAGGCCCGCGCGCGGACCGTAGCGCGCATGGGTGGGGAAGCGTTTCACGGTGATGTCTTCGGGAACCTTGAATGCGAAGAGCAACCGTGGAGCCGAGGCGAACAGCCGCTGCCAGTAGGCTTCCGAAGGAAACTGGTAGAAGGAAAAATCCCCGCAGACCACGGGGAATGTCTTCGAATATTCTTCCAGGCATTCGGCCTCGAATTTTTTCTGCGAAAACTTCCCGCGCGTCAGATAGCGTTCCCGCGTGTAGATCTGGCCCATCCAGCCTTCGTATTTCCAGGAACTGGTTCCGAAGTAGATATGTTCGCCGGCGAGTTGGCGCAGGCGCGGCGCAAGCAGGGAGGCGAGATCGGGAGGCGGATCTTCAAACAACGGGAGCATTGACAAGCCGGTCCATTGGGTGTAAAAACTTATAGTAGCATGCTGACGGAACGCCAACAGGCCATCTTCGACTTTATCCTGGATTTCCGCCGCCGGCACGGCTGCTCGCCCTCCATCCCGGAAATCCAGCGCTCCTTCGATATCCGCAGCCCGAACGGCGTCGCCTGCCACCTCGCCGCGCTCGAGGCCAAAGGCTACATCCGCCGCGGCGAACGCGGCTCGCGCCAGATCGACATCACCGGTCCGCACGCCGCCGAGCGCGGTCCCATCGCCGATCTCCCTGTCCACGGCCAGATCGCCGCCGGCTACCCCCAATCCGCCGAAGCCTCGCGCGCCGATACGTATGTCAGCCTGGATGAAACCACCCTCGGCTTCCGCCCGAAGGAAGGCTGCTTCGTCCTCAAGGTGCGGGGCGATTCCATGAAGGACGCCGGGATTTTCGAGGGCGACATGGTGGTGGTGGAACCCACGCCGGACCCGCGCGTCAACCAGATCGTCGTTGCCCTCATCGACGGCGAAAGCACGCTCAAGCGCCTGGTGCGCGTCAAGGGCCAGTGGTTTCTAAAGGCTGAAAACGCCGCCTACCCGGAACTCCACCCCCGCTCCGACCTCGTGATCCAGGGCGCCGTGCGCACGGTCATCCGGAAACTGGGGTAGTTCACAGACCCATCCGCCGCATCAAGTCCCCGTACCGCCTGTCGCTCCGCAGATTGCGCAGCCGGGGGTCCGTCTTCAGATACAGCAACTCTCCATCCCGCTCGGCAAACGATCTCTCGAGCCACCGGAACGCATCATCGGCATCGCCAATCACGGCGTAAATGCGCGCCATTTCCATCGGGCGCGGCGGCCGTTTTTCGTAGCCGCGGGCGCGCTCCCGCGCGCGGTCCGCCTCGCCAAGAAGGGCATACTCGATCGCTCCGCAACGATACTGCGAACCCTCCCGGATCTCGCCTGCTTTCTCGAATGCCGCCCGGGCCCGTTCCCTGTCGCCCGCCACGGCGTACGCCATTCCCATGTCCCACCAGCCGTTGGGGAATTGCGGCAGGAGTTCGAGGAACTTCCGGTACTGGCCCACCGCCGCGGCAGGATTGCCCTGCGCCAATGTGATGTACGGCAGGATGTAGCTCGCCACCGGCTCCAACGGATCGAGCACCAGGGCCCGCTCCGCTTGCTCTTTCGCCTCGTTCAGCCGCGCCTGCGGCACCAGCCACAGCAATACGTACGTGCTGCGCACAATGGCCGAGGCCGGGTTGAGTTCGAGCGCGCGGCGGAACTCCGTCTCCGCCTCCTTCCACTTCCAGGCCGAGTACACCTCGGCCATGCCGAGGGCGGCGTGCGCCTCCGCCAAAGCGGGGTCGATCGCCAAGGCCCGCCGCGACATAGCCTCCGCCTTTTCCCAAGCCTCGCGCGGCGGCATCTCCTGATAGAAGCCGAGCAGGGCGTAGATCATCGCCAGTTGCGAATACGCCGGCGCGTAGTTGGAATCGACGGCAATCGCCTGCTCGAGATCCCGGATGGCCAGGCGCGCATCCGCCATGTTCAGTCGGCCCCAATGATACCGGCCCTTCAGGTAATAGTTGAAAGCCTCCACGTTCTCCGAATAGCGCGCGCTCAGGGGATGCCCCCGGTCCACCTTCAGTTCCAGACGAAGGGCATTGGCGATCGCCTGTGCAATCTCCTCCTGCATCCGAAAGACATCCGCCGCCTGCCGTTCATAGGTGTGCGCCCATACCGCCTTGCCCGAGCCGGCTTCGAGCAGCCGCGCCGCAATCCGCAACTGCCCGCCGGACTGGCGCAGACTGCCCTCCACAATCCACGCCGCATGCAGGCTTTTAGCAGCCTCCCGCGACTCGACATTCCGCATCCGGAAAGCCTGGCCGCGGGTGATCACTTGCAGACCCCGGACGTGCGCCAGCACGTCGATCAACTCCTCGGTCAGACCCTCGCTTAAGTACTCGCTGTCCTTTTCCTGGCTGAGGTTGGTGAAGGGCGCCACGAAGAGCATAGCGGGTGGCTCGCGCCCGGCTTGCCTGCCGTGTATTGTCAGGAATCCGGATACGGCCAGCGCGCCGGCCAGCACCGCCGCCAGGGCGATTCGCAGGGGCGTCCAGAACTGTGTCCGCTTCCGCGCTTCAGGCTGCCTCGATCGAAATTCGGGCGAATATCCCCCCTTCGGCAGTTCAATGACCACCGGATCCGATGCGCCTTCGCTGCCGTAATACTGCTCGAGCCGCTGCCGCAGGCGGCGCGCTTCCACCCGCACAATCGGATCGAGCCGCGGGTCATAGTCGGCTTCGCGCTGGAACACCTGTACACCGATGACCGATTCCTTGAGCTGCTCCTTGCGTCCGGCGAGCGTCTCTTCCACCACGTATTGGAGGAAAGCCCCGAGCCGGCCGCGCGAGAACTTCTCGCTTGCCAGCATCCTCGCCACCTGCGCTTCGACGTCGCCTGAACTCATGCGGTTTAACGGTAAAAACTACCTGCTACTACCTTGTTTCGGAAGCACTTGGCAGGCATCATCCGGATATGGACCATTTTCGCATCCTCGTGTTCGGGTTGGCGCTTTCCGCGGCAGGCGGCGGCGCGCAAGTGGAGGAATGGCCAGTCTACGGGCACGACGCCGGCGGCATGCGGCATTCTCCCCTGGCGGATATCACGCCTCAGAACGTGGGCAATCTCAAGGTGGCGTGGACATATCGCACCGGTGACGTGGTGGACGACAAGATGTCCGGCGTCCGCAGTTCGTTTCAGGCGACGCCGCTGATGATCGACGGGACGCTGTTCCTGGTTACCCCGCTGAACCGCATCATCGCGCTCGATCCGGAAACCGGCGTCGAGCGCTGGAAGTTCGACCCGAAGCTGAACCGCAAGGGCGATTTCGGCGATGGCTTCACCTGCCGCGGCATCGCCGCCTGGCGCGACCCGCAGGACCACAAACTGCGGCTTTACGTTGCTACGCAGGACGGCAGGCTTGTGTCCGTATGGGCGGCGGACGGCAAGCCCGTGGCTTCCTTCGGCGGGAACGGGGAAGTGAATCTGGCCGAGGGGATTATTGAAAAGCGCCGCGGCGAGTATCACTTCACCTCACCCCCTGCCGTAGTGCGGGATGTGGTGGTGGTCGGCTCGGCCATCAATGACAACAACCGCACGGACATGCCGAGCGGCGTGGTGCGCGGATTCGATGCCCGCACGGGCGCGCTGCGGTGGGCCTGGAATCCCGTTCCGAAGCAGAAGGACGATCCCGCCTACGCCACCTGGGAGAAGGGCAGCGCGCTCAAGACCGGCGCCGGCAATGCATGGTCCATCTTCTCCGTGGACGGCGCCCGCGACCTGGTGTTTGTCCCCACGGGAAGCGCCAGCCCGGATTTCTACGGCGGCGAGCGGCTGGGCGATAACCGCTATGCGAACTCCGTTGTCGCATTGAATGGCTCGACGGGCAAAGTGGTGTGGAGCTTTCAGGTGGTGCATCACGATCTGTGGGATTTCGATGTGCCGGCGCAGCCCGTTCTGCTGACCCTCAATGGGCGCGACGTGGTGGCGCAGGCGACGAAGATGGGACACATCTTCGTCCTTGACCGGGAAACCGGCAAGCCGGTGTTCCCCGTGGAAGAGCGTCCCGTTCCGCAAAGTGACGTACCGGGCGAGCGCACATCGCCCACGCAGCCGTTCCCCACTCTGCCGCCGCCCCTCTCCCGCTACTCACTGAAGCCGGAAGAAGCCTGGGGACTGACGTTCTGGGACAAACGGCGCTGCCGTGAACTCATCGCCGGAGCACGGAACGACGGCATCTTCACGCCACCCAGCCTGCGCGGCAGCATCATGACGCCCGGCAACGTAGGCGGCACGAATTGGGGCAGCCTGACCTTTGATGCGGAGCGCGGCATTGCCGTAGTGGGGGACACGCGGATGCCGTTCTTCGTCAAACTCTACAAACGCGAGGAGCGGGACTTGGCGCGAAAGCAGTATCCCGATGTCGAGTTCGCTCCTATGAACGGCACTCCGTACATCATGATCCGCTTCCCGCTCATGTCACCCTGGGGATTGCCGTGCAACCCGCCGCCGTGGGGCATGTTGCACGGGGTGGAACTCGCCACCGGCAAGGTGAAGTGGAGCGTGCCGCTTGGCACGCCGCGCGATCTGACGCCGCTGCCGTTATGGTTTCACTGGGGAACGCCGTTTGTAGCAGGCGCCATGACGACAGCGGGGGGAGTCACCTTCATCGGGGCCGCGCTCGATTACTACTTCCGCGCGTTCGATACGGCAACCGGGGCCGAACTGTGGAAGGCGAGAATCCCCACCAGCGCCCAGGCGGCGCCGATGACGTACCGGGCGAAGCCGGGCGGCAAACAATATGTCGTGATCGCCGTGGGCGGACACGCGAAGCTGCCCGTGAAGCTGGCCGATTACGTCATCGCCTACACGCTGCCTTGAAGGCCGAAGGTCTTCAGGCGCCACTGGTCATAGCTGGATGAATCCGGGAAGACAGGCGCCGTTCCCGGACGGTTCCAGGTGGCGCCCGACGCCGTGAGGAACACGTTCGGATCATTCGTTGGCACGGAACCAGCGGGCGGCCCCACGGGGGTTTGCGGCGGCGCGAGGGGAGACGGTTGGGGGCCTCCGGCGCTTTCCTCTTTCCTGGAAAATTGCCAGTCGATGTACCGCGCGGGATCAAAGGAAGTGCCTGCGAATTTCGCCGGATTTGCGGCCACTTCGGCTGCCGTGGGCGCGGGCGTGGCGCACACCGGCAGGCCGAGCGGGTTGAACGGGGACTGCACTACTGTGGGCGTTACGGAATCGTCACTTTGCTGACGGGATATTGCCGGTTGCGGAAGCACCTTGTTCAGTGTGCTCTCGAAGGCCGGAGTCCTGTTTCTGTCGTGATGCGCTTTCGTTGCCGTGTATTGCAGCGAAACTGCCCGGGGTGATGGGGAATGAATTATGCGGGTCAAACAAACCTCCCACGCAACTTAAGGCAAGGGAAAGGCCAAAATTCTCCCCTTGACAAGCAGAATTCTTTCAGGAAAACTGTCCGAGCTCCCATGTTTCAAACAATCGATGTGCTCATCGGCCTCTCCGTGGTGATGCTTGTGGTGAGTATGGGGGTGACCGTGCTTACGCAAGCCGTCACCAGCGCTCTCAACAGCCGCGGCAAGGCTCTATTGAAGGGCGTCTCCGGACTGCTCGAGCAGGTCCATCCCGGTTTCGGCAAGGAAGTGGCGGACCAGATCGCAAGGGCGCTGCTCACGCATCCGCTCATTCACGACGCCAACGGGCGGCTCGGCACGGTCATCCAACGCGAGGAACTCACCGGGTTGTTGATGGAACTGGCCACGGAAGACGGTCCCAGGAAGCTCGAGGACGGCGTCCGCCAGAAGTTGATCGAGGCGCTGAAGCAGAACGGCATCGACAATCCTTCCGAGACGCTGAAGAGTGTCCGTGACCTGGGGCTCCAACTCGAGAAATCCCACCCTGAGTTCGGGAACCATGTGCGCCACAGTATGGCGATCATCGAGGAGGCGGGCAGCGAATTCGTCGCCAAGATCAACGCCTGGTTTGATCAGACGATCGACCGCGTCTCCGAGCGCTTCACCTATCACGCCCATCGCGTCACCTTTGCCTGCGCCGCCGCGATGGCGCTGTTCCTGCAACTGGACACGGTGGCCGTGGTGAACCGCCTCTCGGTCGATGACGAACTGCGGGGCTCGATGGTGGAACAGGCCAAGCAGATCACCGCCTCCGAGAACCAGCCCGCGCAACTTGATAAGAAGTACAGCGAATTCCTGAGTCAGAACGGCATTGTCTGGTCCCCGAAGAGCTTCGAGGACTGGAAGGGCCATTGGGATTGGGCGCACCTGCCGGGGATCTTCGTCTCGGCGCTGCTGCTTAGTTTGGGGGGACCTTTCTGGTACGGGGCGATGAAGAACCTGCTGCAAATGCGCTCGGCGCTGGCGCAGAAGGACGATTCGCAACGGCTGGAGCGGCAGACGACGCAGCAGGCCGCGGGAGGGGGGCCTGCTCCACCTCAAGTCACCGTTGCCCTGGGAGAGAAGGGTGATCTGAACGCCGTTGGTTGAGGGACCACGCCATGGAGAAGAAATGGATCGGGTGCGCGGAGACGAACTTCCGCGCGGGGCGTCCTCCGGGCTTTCAGCCGGAGGCTATTGTCATTCACATCATGGATGGAACCCTTGCCGGCACCGACAACTGGTTTCTGAATCCGCGGGCCAAGGTCTCCGCGCATTACGGTGTCGGCCGCAAGGGCGAAGTGCATCAATATGTGGCCGAGACGGACACTGCCTTCCACGCGGGACTGGCCGTAAATCCTTCCTGGGCGCTGCTGAAGCCGGGGGTGAATCCGAACTTCTACACCATCGGCATCGAACATGAAGGAAAAGCCGATGACGAATGGGAGGAGGCGAAACTGGCCGCCAGCGGAGCGCTGATTGCGGAAATTGCCGGCCGCCGGCACATTCCGCTCGACCGTAGGCATGTCATTGCCCACCGCGAGATCCGCGCGTCGAAGACCTGTCCCGGATTCAAGGTCAGCCTCGACGACCTTATCGCGCGGGCGAAGGCCACGGACGTAGATCTGCCTGTTCCGGCTATTGTCAAAGTGCACACGACGAGCAATGTCAATCTGCGGGAGCAGGCCGACGTAGCGGCGCGCATCGTGCGCGTCATCCCATCGGGCGCCGAAGTGGTGGTGACGGGATTCACGGACGCGGGTACGCGGGTGAAAGATAACTCTTTCTGGTATCGCGATTCGGAAGGATTTTTCTTTTGGGCCGGCGCGACGGATGTGCCGAACCCGGCCTCATAGCGCGCGGCTGACGATCTGCCGCGCCTCGGCGACGATGGCGTCGAGGTGGGCGCTGCTCTTCAGGCTTTCGGCATAGAGCTTGTAGATGTTCTCCGTGCCTGAGGGCCGCGCCGCGAACCACCCGTTTTCCGTGGTGACTTTCAGTCCGCCGATGGAGGCTCCGTTGCCCGGAGCGGTGGTGAGCCTTGCCGTGATGGGCTCGCCGGCGAGTTCGGTTGCCGTGACCGCGGCCGGCGACAGCTTTTTCAAGCGATCCTTCTGTTCCGGAGTAGCTTCGGCGTCGATGCGCGTGTAGTAGGAGACGCCGAGGCGCGCGCTGATCTGCTGGTAATGCTCGCCAGGATCGCGGCCGGTCCGCGCAGTGATCTCCGCGGCGAGCAGGCCGAGAATGAGGCCGTCCTTATCGGTGGACCACACGGATCCATTGCGGCGCAGGAAGCTGGCTCCGGCGCTCTCTTCGCCGCCAAAGCAGCAGGAGCCGTCAAAGAGTCCGGGTGTGAACCATTTGAAGCCTACCGGCACTTCCCACAGCCTGCGTCCCAGGTCTTTTACGACGCGGTCGATGAGGCTGCTGCTGACGAGGGTCTTACCGACGACGGCCGATTCCGGCCACTGGGGCCGGTTCGCAAGCAGATAGCGGATGGCAACAGCCAGATAATAGTTCGGATTGAGCAGCCCGGAGGAGCGGGTCACAATCCCATGCCGGTCGGCGTCGGGGTCGTTGCCCCAGGCGATGTCGAACCGGTCCTTCAAACCTACCAGCCCGGCCATGGCATAGGGGCTCGAGCAATCCATGCGGATCTTTCCGTCGTGATCCACGGTCATGAAGCCGAAGGTAGGATCGATCACCGGATTCACGACGGTGATGTTGAGGCCGAAGCGCGCGGCAACGGGCTTCCAGTAATGGGCCGCCGAGCCGCCGAGCGGATCGATGCCGATGCGCAGCCCGGAGGCCTTGATCGCGTCCATGTCGATGACGCTGCCGAGGTCTTCGACGTAGGGAGCCACCAGGTCTTCGGCGTGAGACGTGGAGGCCGAAACTGCTGAAGCGTACGGCAGGCGGCGCACGTCCCGGCTGCCGGCGCGCAGCAGATCGTTAGCCCGGTTCTGAATCCAGCCGGTTACATCGGTATCGGCGGGACCGCCATCCGGAGGGTTGTACTTGAAGCCGCCATCGGCGGGCGGGTTGTGCGAGGGGGTGATGACGATGCCGTCGGCAAGGGCGGCGTCACGCCCGCGGTTGTAGACGAGAATCGCGCGGGAAATGACCGGAGTGGGCGCGGCCTCATCGCCGCGCTGGAGGATGGTTTCCACCCCGTTGGCCGCGAGAACCTCGAGCGCGGTGCGCTGCGCCGCCGAGGACAAGGCGTGCGTGTCCTTGCCCATATACAGCGGACCGGAGGCTTTTCCCTGCCTCCGGTAATCGCAAATGGCTTGTGTAATGGCGAGGATATGCCGTTCGGTGAAGGATCCGTTCGAGGGCGTCCCGCGGTGTCCGCTGGTGCCGAAGCTGACCAACTGGTTACGGTCCTCGATGTCGGGAACACGAGCGTAATACTCGCGTTCGAGGGCGGCGACGTCAATCAGCAGGTCCCGGGGCGCGGGCTTCCCGGCAAGTGGATGGATCGCCATCGGTCAGGCGACTTCACGTTCCGGGGTGAGAGCGCTGTGAACCTTCGCCACCTGAATGGACCTGGCAAGGCCGACCAGTCGCATGAGCTTCAGCGTGATCCAGGAGACGTCGAATTCATACCAGGCGAGTCCGTGGCGGGCGGACGTGGGATGGGCATGGTGATTGTTGTGCCAGCCTTCGCCGAAGGTGAGGAGGGCGACCCACCAGTTGTTGCGGGAATCATCACGAGTGGCAAAGCGCCGCGCGCCCCACATGTGGGTGGCGGAGTTCACCAGCCAGGTGGAGTGCAGCCCGACCACGACGCGCAGGCAGATGCCCCACAGCATCATCGGGAGGCCGCCGACGGCCAGCAGGATGAGCCCGAGCACAACCATCGGCACCCAGTGCCAGTTGTTCAGCCAGACATAGAACTTGTGCTTGGCCAGGTCGGGAGCATACTTCGAATTGAGGCGGGTGTTGTTGTGCTTGGCTTCGCCCCACAGGATCCAGCCCATGTGCGACCAGAACGCGCCGTCGCGGGGCGAATGCGGGTCGCCCGGCTGGTCGGACTTCTGGTGGTGAATGCGATGAGTAGCCACCCAGAAAATGGGTCCGCCTTCGAGCGTCAGGGCGCCGCAAAGCGCAAAGAAATATTCGAGAGCCAGCGGAGTCTTATAAGAGCGGTGCGTATGCAGACGATGGTAGCCCAGGCTGATGCCCCATCCCACGGCCATCCAATAGAGTGCGGCCGAGACAAGAAAGGCCTTCCAGCTAAACATAAACAGGGCGGCCACAGCCCCAATATGGAAGAGGACCAGGACGATGGTGGTGGTCCAGTTCATCTTTTGCCGGTTGGAAATGTCGATGACGTCAGTGCTCACTGGGTCTCCTGAGAGTAGCGATCCTTATTTAAGCTATCAGGGACCACGCCAATGTTTTGTAAGAGTTATGTAATTTCGAGGGTTCTATACCCGTGTACGGTGTTTTCGAGCGAGCCTTACGGCTTCTCAAGGACTGGCAGCGCCGGTTTACCCACCCGGGATGTGAGCGATTTCCCTCAGTTCAGGCGGCGAGTTCGGTGGACCGCTGGCAAATACTATCGATTGCCTCGTCCACTTCCTGCATTTCGAGGTCGATGACCTCGCGCTGCACGATGCGACCCTCCACAGCCCTTGCGAAAGACTCGTCTCCTTCGATGCTCCTGATCAGCGCCAGTGTTTCGAGAAAAGCGACGCTCTTCTCGAGTCTGTGTTCTACGAATGGCATAAGCTCCCGCCTTTGGGTTGAGCACGTTCCGTGCCATATCCCTACCTTAGAGATATCGGCGGGAGAGCAATGTTTCCATAATGCGGCGGGCGGATTCTGATGGCTCGCCGGTATCGCCGCGAATCACAAGATCGGGAGCGAGAGGGGGTTCGTAAGGATCCTGAAGGCCTGGGACGTGCCGCGCCGCTCCTTCCCGCGCGTGACGGTAGATTCCCTTTGGATCCCGCGACATGCAGACATGGAGCGGGCACTCGACGAAGACCTCGAGGAATCGGGGGATCTGCCGTCTGGCCTCTTCGCGATAGGATCGGCGGTTGGCGGTGGCGTCGAAGATCACCGGTACTCCGTGGCGGACGAGCAGCGCGCCCACCCAGGTCATCTGCCGGTAGAAGGCTTCGCGCTCCTGCTCGTCGTAACAGGGGTGAGGGGTGAAGACCGGGCGAAGAGCATCGGATTCGAGGACAGCGGGGTGAAGGCCGCGGGCGGCGAGTTCCGCTTTCAGGGAGGCGACAACCGTCGATTTGCCCGAGGCGGGAAGGCCCGTGACCCACACCGCGAAGGCTTCTTTGGCTTCAGGCTCCACAGTAGCGGTTCACCTCGGCGGGATGGAAACAGTCCGCATCGAGCACGGCAAGCACGAAGGAGAGCAGTTTCCGGCGCACCGAATCGGACAGCGCCGGGTACCAGAGCGGGCTGGCGATGACGAGTCCGCGAAAGGCGAAGTAGGGGGCCGCCGCGCGGAGGATTTCGCGGTCTCCGCTTTCCTCGACATAGCGCTCCCAGAAGCGGAGGAAGAGGGTGGCGAAGCTCCCTTCCAGGCGTCCGCTTCGCTGGAGCGAGAAGAACAGGTAGTTCATGGTGAGCGAGGTGACGTCGTCGGCCGGGTCGCCGAATTCGCCGCGCGAGCGGTCGAGGAGAGAGAAATCGGCTGCGGAGCGGAAGAGGATGTTCCAGGGATGAAAATCTCCATGGACCTGGCGGAGGCGGTGGGTGAGCGGCTTGAGTTTCCAGCGCCAGCGCACGCAATGATGCTCGATCTGCTCGAGGAGGGTGGACGGGATGAGGGGGTGGGGAGGATAGGAGTCGGTGAGGCCCATGATGCACTCCCCGTGGCCGACCAGTTCGCGGACGCGTCTGTGATAGAGGTCAGGATTGTTTCCCGGGACGCGATGGATATCGACGAGATAGTCACAGAGGGCATCGGCGCGCTCGAGGTCGAGACGGGTGAGCGAGTCCGTGGAGCGCAGGCGTTCCAGATCGAGGACGTAGCCTTCCCCTTCCGCGTAGCCGGTGAGGAGAAACGGTTCCTCGATGCGCCCGAGGGAGAGGAGGGCTCCATCGGACTGGAAGGCTCCCACGTCGAGGGAGGGGACATGCCGCGGAAGGCGGTTAAAGGCCTGATGCTCCCACAACAGGATCTGGGCGCGGTCCGGCATGTGTTCGTGTCCAAAGGGGCCGGGGGTGATGGTGTGAAGAACCGCGGAGCGCCGCGCGCCGCCGGCCTCGAAATCGACGCGAATGGGCGTTCCATAGCCGTAGCCCTTCACGTCCTGCCCGCGCGGTTCCTTTCCGAGCGGAGCCATACCCAGCACGGTCACCGGCGTCGCGAGTAGCGAAGTGAGATACCGCTGCAAGTTATCGAGTTTCAGGTCTAGCATGATTTATACGGGGGCAGGGGCTCCGCGCAGCGTGAAACGCTCGTCGAGAGCTTTCAGCTTTTCGATGATTCCGGTGTATTCGAGTTCGCTCATGGGCACCATCGCCGCGCCGATGAAACCCTGGCGCCGCATGTCCATGGACTTGTTGGCCACGTGATCGCGGACCGTATCCCAGAAGGGGTGAGCGAAGGCATCGATGTGCTCGGTCAACTTCCCATTGTGCACACAAAAGCCGGCACAGGAGACAACGGGGGGTCCGTCGAAGTAGCTGATACCGGTGTTGAGGGGCACGGGCATGAGCGGCATGTGGTGGGAACCGCGCATGCCGCCGGCGACGAAATGGCCGATGGCGTAGGGCGCGAGAATCTCGCCGGTGGCGGGGAAGTTCATCTGCACGCGCGCGAGCATGACCGGATCGTCCTTGCCGGTGTACTTGCCGGCGATGTTGTGAAGGCGCGAGGTGGCCACGGCGACAGCCTGCTCACCCGATGCCCTTGACCAGATGGACTCGATGACGTAGCGTTCCGGGTCGCGTAGGAGCGCCACGATATCATACAACTGCTCGGGAGCGTTCAACTCGATGATGCGGTCGCAGGTGGTGCAGTTGACATCCATGATGACGAAACGGAAGCCTTTCGACATATTGGGCGAGAGCAGGAGTCCTGGTGTGTTCATGGGGTCGGCGAAGGCGAGGTAGAGGGGAAGGTTGTAGGCTCCCGGGTCGGTTTTGTCGGCGGCGAAGAAGAGGAAGGGCTCGTTGGGCCGCTCCTCGAACTCGATTTCGGCGACTGCGGGGCCCATTCCCTTGACGTTTCCGGAGAAGGAGTCCACCAGGAGGTCCTGGCCGGCTCCGTAGAGCCCGTCAGCTCGCGCCGTGGCGGCTCCCTCGAGGAAGGCATTCCAGGCGAGGCGGTGAATTTCCGTGTTGCCGGCGCCTTTGGAATGGGCCATGAGGATAGCGATGTCGTCGCCGGTGTGGCTGATGAAATGGTCTTGGAGGAGAGACTGCCCGTGGTTCCGGATGTAGCCGCGGACGGTTTCCTCGAGATGGAGAGAAGGAGCGACGTGCCCGCCGATGGAGCCGATGTCGGCTTTGATCACACTGAGGGTGGTTTTCATGGAGTGATCTCCCACCAATTAGCGTGCATGCCGGATGCCAAAGCCGGGGGAGAAATGGCATGGGAAATGCACTTGAAAGGGTATGCCTGCAAAACAGCTTCTGTTCCGTTCCGAGGCACGAGAGGCTTTGCTGCGCGGAGCGGCCGCGGTGGCCGACGCCGTCCGGGTGACTCTCGGGCCAAAATCGAAATGTGTGTTGATTGAGAAGAAGTTTGGACGTCCATTGATTTGTAACGACGGGGTGACGATCGCCAAGGAGATGGAGATCAAGAATCCCGTGGAGAACCTCGGAGCGCAGGTTTTGCGCGAAGCTTCGGAAAGGACGGGGAGCGCTGTGGGAGACGGCACAACCACCGCCACCGTTCTGGCCTTCGCAATCCTGGCCGAGGGGATCCGCAACATAGCGGCTGGGGCGAGCGCGATCGATTTGAAGCGCGGATTGGACCGTGGATTGAGGGCCGCCGTGGAGGGTCTGACGGCGATGTCGCGTCCGGTGAAGGATCACCAGGAGAGGGTGCACGTGGCGACGGTGTCGGCGCATAACGACTCGAGTATTGGGGAACTGGTGGCCGAGGCGGTGAACAAGGTGGGGCCGGATGGAGTGATCACGGTGGAGGAGGCGAAGACCACCGAGACCGTTCTCGATGTGGTGGAGGGGATGCAGTTCGACCGCGGCTTTATCTCGCCCTATTTCGTCACCAATCCCGATGAGATGGAAGCGGTGGTGGAAGACGCGGCCGTCCTGATCCATGAGAAGAAGATCACCAGCATGAAAGACCTGCTGCCGCTGCTCGAGGAAGTGGTGCGGCAGGGGCGGCCGCTGCTGATCGTGGCGGAGGATGTGGAAGGGGACGCGCTGGCCACGCTGGTGGTGAACAAGATTCGCGGGACGCTGCCGTGCATCGCGGTGAAAGCACCCGGGTTTGGCGACCGGAGGAAGGCCATGCTGGATGACATAGCCATTCTGACGGGCGGTAGACTGGTGGCAGAGGAGCTGGGCGTGAAGCTCGAGAACATCACGCTGGCGGATCTGGGCAAGGCCCGGCGTGTGGTGGTGGATAAAGACACGACCACAATCGTGGGGGGCGGAGGCGCGAAGGCGGCAATTGTGGGGCGCTGCGCCGAACTGCGGCGGCAGATAGAGGAAACCACGTCAGAATATGATCGCGAGAAGCTGAAAGAGCGGCTGGCGAAGCTGGCCGGAGGGGTGGCGGTGATCCGCGTGGGGGCTCCGTCGGAAGCCGAGATGAAGACTCGCAAGGAAGCCTTCGAAGACGCAATCAGTTCGGCGAAGGCGGCAGCGGAAGAGGGGATTGTGCCCGGCGGCGGCCTGGCGCTGCTGCGGGTGATGGACGGGGTGCGGAAAGTGGAGGCGGCCTGCGAGGGAGATGAGAGCACGGGGGTGCGGATCCTGCTGCGCGCGCTGGAGGCGCCGGCGCGGCAGATCGCCGAAAACAGCGGATTTGACGAAGGGGTGGCGGTAGACCGGATGCGGAGCCTGGGAGGAAACATCGGTCTGGACGCAGCGAAAAATCAGTTTGTGGACCTGATAGCAGCCGGGATCATTGACCCGACGAAGGTAGTACGAACGAGCCTGGAGAACGCCGTTTCGGTGGCGAGCACGCTTCTGTTGACGGAGGCGACGCTGACGGAGATACCGGAAAAGAAGAGCGTGGGCGCCATGGCGCCGGAAGAGGCAGCCTGAAGCGGGATGGATATTCGGGGGCAAGTGAAAGAAGGCAAACCATGCAAGCGAATGTAGAAACTCCTCACCTGACGGAATGGAGCGTGCCCGATGCGGGGATGATGCGGGAGTTGTGCGGATACGCGGGGGCATGCGTTTCCCTGTATGTGCAATCGCACGCGCCCGGCGCCGGATCGGCGGCGGCGGGCAACTGGATGAAGTCCGTAATGCCGGAAATCGCGCAGAGGCTTCGCGAGCGGGGCATGGAGGCGGCGGAAGTGACCGCGCTGCTGACGCCGCTCGAGGAACTGGCGAGCCGGGAGAAGATGCAAACCGGGAGTTCGGGCGGGCTGGCGGTGTTCCGCTCGCCGCGCGATCTGATTGTGATTCGTCTGCCGTGGGACATGCCGGCGGCGTGGACCGTTGCGGGCCGCTTCCATGTGCGGCCTTTGTACGAAGCGCTGCGCGTCCATCGGCGGTTCTTCGTGCTGGCGCTGGCGCGAAAGCGCGTACGATTGCTCGAGTGCCAGGGGGATACGTGCCAGGCGGTTCCGCTGCCGGAGAATGTTCCCCGCAGCCTGCCGGAGTTCGGCGAATTTGATCAACCGGATCACGACCTGTTCAACCGGTCGGCCGCGGGCCCCGGGAAGGGGGATATGGAGGCGGTGAGGTTCGGCACGGGCGCGGGGCAGGATAAGGACTATCACCGCATTCACGACTTCCACAAGAGGATCGCCCAGACGCTGGACAGCATGCTGGCAAAAGCGATGGCTCCCCTGGTATTGGGCGCCACCGAGACGGATGCGGCGAGCTACCGGAAGGTGAGCGCCTATGCGCGCATTGTCGAGGGCGCCGTCGGAGGGAGTCCCGATGACGGCATGACCGATGGCCAATTGTCCGCGCTGGCCCGACCGCTGGTGAGCGAGTGGATTGACCCGGACGAGGCGAGAGTGCTCGATCAATACCGGAGAGCGGGCAGGCACCTGAAATCTGTCGAAACCAACGAGATCCTGGCGGCGGCGGCCGCCGGGCGCGTGCTGCACCTGTTCGTGGCGCGCGGGGGAAGTCCGCAGTTGGGAGACGTGGACCGCATCAGCGGGCACACTCGACTTGCGGGCGAGTTTGCCAGCGCCGGAGACGATCTGACAAACGCCGCGATGGCGGAGACTGTGCGTCATAGCGGGAACTTGTGGCCGCTGGCGGCGGAGCAGATGCCGGACGGCGCGGGGATGGCGGCGCTGCTGCGGTATTGAAGGGCGGACGTAAGAGCACGGCAGTGCGGGAGTTGGCAGCCTAGAGGCTCGACGGAGCGGCGGCGGCGGCCGGGGCGATGACGATTTTTTTCTCCGGATCGATGAGATAGAAGGTAACGACGCTCAGCAGGACCATGGCGCAGCCGAACAGGAGGGCGGCGGTCCAGCCGTAGCGGGAGGCGATGAGCGGGGTGAAGAAGGGGGCGAGCATGCCGCCGAGGTTGCCGCCGGTGTTCATGATGCCGCTGGTGGCTCCGACTTCGGCACCGCCGATGTGGATGGCGGTGGCCCAGAAGGGGCCTTCGCAGCAGGCGCAGCAGCCGAGGGCGAGGGAGAGGAGGGCGATGGTGGCGGGGACGCTATAGCCGGCGGTGCCGAGGTAGAGGAAGAGGGCGCTGAGGGCCATGCCGGTCATGGCGACGGCGCGGCGGCCGAAGCGGAGGCCGTAGGCGGCGGCGAGGCGGTCAGAGAGCCAGCCGCCGAGGGGGGTCATGACGGTCATGGTGAGGAAGAGGATGGTGGTGGCGAAGGCGCTGCGATCGGCTCCGAGCTTGCGGATCTCCACAAAATAGTAATACATCCAGTAAAAGAAAATGTATTCGAAGTAATTGACGAGGAAATAGGAGACCGTGAGGCGCAGCATATTGATGTCGGTGAGCAGGAGCCGCCAGGGGGTGGAGCGCGCCTGCTGTGCCTCCGAGCGAGGCGTGTCACGGATGCTCGCGTACCAGACCGCGATGAGCACCGCGGTGATGAGGGCGGCCACCCAGAAGGCCATGCGCCAGCCGACGGCGGCCATGAGTTTCGCGAAGACGATGGGCGAGAACGCCGCGCCGAGAGCGGAACCGCCCATGATGGCAGCCTGGACGGCGGCCTGCGCGGTGACGGGGAAGCGCGCCGAGGTGACGCGGGCGCAGGCAGTGTAGATGGGGGCGGTGAAGGCTCCGAAGACGAGGCGGACGCCGGCGAAGGAGGCGATGGTGGAGCAGAGGGAGAGGAGGCCGGTGAAGAGGGCGGCTCCGAGTCCGGCGACAGTGAGGACGATGCGCGCGCCGAAGCGATCGACGACGCTGCCCCCGGGGCTCATGAAGAGGGTGTAAGTCAACAGGAAGGCGGAGAAGACGGTTCCCATGGAGACTTCCGAGAAACCGAATTCCTTCATCACGGTGGGCGCGGCAATGGAGAGCGCGGTGCGGTCAAAATAGCTGATGGCGCTGAGGGTGACCATGAGCGCGGTGAGGGCGAAGTGAGTTCCGGTGAAGCGCTGCTGCATTATTGCGGGTCTCCGAGGGAGTAAGAGTCTGTAGCGGACACCGCAACGAGGCCGAGGCGTCCGGAGGGGAGCGCGGTAAGCAGAAGCGCCGCGGTGAAAGAGCGCGAGAGCATCCCGATGATTATGTCATCATTGCGGCGGCGAGGGGCGATAGCGGTGGATCAGGAGTTTGTCAGGACCTTGATCCATTTCCTGCCCACGTGAACGACGAGTTCTTCGGCGATGGTGCTGTAGACCAGGTCATTGACGCGGATGTCATTGATTTCGACGGCTCCGGCCTTGAGCTTGCGCGTGGCGTCGGAGACGGATTCGGCGAGTCCGGTCTTGGCCAGCAGTTTGGGGATATGGATGCCGTTTTCGCCGCGGACGCCTTCGGGGAGGGGGACGCTTTCGACGGTGGTGGGGACCTGGCCGCGGCGGACGACGCGGTTGAACTCCTCGGCAGCGCGGTTGGCGGCGGCCTGGGAGTGGAAATCGGCGACGATGCGGCGGGCGAGGTGGATTTTGGCGTCCATGGGATGCTTGGCTCCGGATTCGACTTTGGCGCGGAGGGCGGCGATTTCGGCGGCGCTCATGTCGGTGAGCAGTTCGTAGTATCGATACATGAGCGCATCAGAGATCGACATCAGTTTCTGGAACATCTGTTCGGGCGATTCGGTGATGCCGACGTAGTTGCCCTTGGATTTCGACATTTTCTCGACGCCGTCGAGGCCTTCAAGGAGGGGGGTGGTGGCGACGATTTGGGGCGATTGGCCGAAGTCGCGCTGGAGTTCGCGGCCCACGAGGAGATTGAACTTCTGATCGGAGCCGCCCATTTCGACATCGGCCTGGAGGGCGACCGAATCGTAGGCCTGGGCGAGGGGATAGAGGAATTCGTGGACGGAGATGGGGGTCTGCTCGCGGTAGCGTTTGGAGAAATCGTCGCGCTCGAGGAGGCGGGCGACGGTGTAGCGGCCGCAGAGATGGACGACGTCGAGGAAGGTCATGGGGAGGAGCCACTCGCTGTTGAAGCGGACCTCGGTTTTTGCCGGGTCGAGGATCTTGAAGACCTGCGCCTTGTAGGTTTCGGCGTTGCGGTTGATTTCGTCGCGGGTCATGGGGGGGCGGGTGACGTTGCGCCCGGTGGGGTCGCCGATGAGGCCGGTCATGTCGCCGATGAGGAAGATGACGGTATGGCCGAGGTCCTGGAAATGCTTCATCTTGCGGAGGAGGACGGTGTGGCCGAGGTGAAGGTCCGGGGCGGTGGGGTCGAATCCGGCCTTTACGCGGAGGGGTTTCCCAGTTTTGGCGGAGAGGGTGAGGCGTTCCTTCAGATCCTCTTCGCGGATGAGTTCGGAGAGGCCTTTCTTGAGATAAAGAATCTGTTCGTCGATGGAGAGACCGTGCACCCTACTAAGGTAGCGCGGAGGGGCGCTACGGCGGTGGAGGAATGTGTCAGAATCCTATGGAAAGGGAAACGCCATGACCACTCGAAGGAGTTTTCACGCCACTATGCTCGGATCGCTCGCAGCATCGGCCGCCACGGGCGGCGTCACGCGGTATGTCCGCTTTTCTTATCAGGGCCGCACGGCTCACGCGGTGCAAGAGGGAGAGGAACTGCACGTGATCCAGGGGGATCTGTTCGGGAACCACAAGGTGACTTCGACGAAACGGAAACTGGGGGAGGTGAAGCTGCTGCATCCGGTGGCTCCGCCGAAGGCGCTGGCGGTGGGGCTGAACTACAGGAGCCACATCGGCAGCCGCACGCCGCCATCGCAGCCGGAGATCTTCTACAAGCCGATCACCTGTTTGCAGAACCCGGGGGACGCCATCCGCATTCCTCCGGAGGCGAAGAACGTGCATTATGAAGGGGAACTGGTGGTGGTGATCGGCAAGGCGATGTCGCGCGTGTCGAAGGAGGAGGCGAAGGCGGGGATTTTCGGAGTGACGTGCGGCAACGACGTGAGCGAGCGCGACTGGCAGAACGGTCCGCAGAAGGACCTGCAATGGTGGCGGGCGAAGGGCGCGGACACGTTCGGGCCGCTCGGTCCGGCGATCGCGCGCGGGCTCGATTATGGGAAACTGCTGCTCCAGACGAGGTTGAACGGCAATGTGGTGCAGAAGCAGGTGACGTCGGATCTGCTGTTCGATTGCCCGACGATTGTGAGCTACGTCAGCCAATTCGTGAGCCTGACGCCGGGGGACGTGATTTTCACGGGGACGCCGGGAAGCACGAAAAAGATGTCGCCGGGGGACGTGGTGGAAGTGGATATCGAGGGGATCGGGGTTCTGCGGAACACGGTGGCCTAGCGGTTGTAAATTTTCCTTGGGGAGGTGTCGATTCGGAGACTTCCCAACCGACAATAGGGTGGAGGCGCCCTGGGCGCGCCTTCGAGAAGTTCAACAAGGAGAATCGCATGAGTAGAGTGCGAGTGCTGGTGGGGACGCGCAAGGGCGCGTTCCTGCTCACGTCGGACGCAAAGAGGAAGAACTGGGAAGTCAGCGGTCCTCATTTCGGGGGATGGGAGATCTATCACGTCAAGGGATCGCCGGTGAACCCGAACAGGATATATGCCTCACAATCTTCAGGGTGGTTCGGGCAATTGATCCAGCGCTCGAACGACGGCGGCAAGAGTTGGGAGCCTGTGGGGAACAAGTTTACCTACGATGGGGATCCCGGGACGCACCAATGGTACGACGGAACGCCGCATCCGTGGGAGTTCAAGCGGGTATGGCACCTGGAGCCATCCTTGACGGACGCGGAAACGGTTTATGCGGGGGTGGAGGATGCCGCGCTCTTCCGTTCAACGGACGGCGGGCAGAACTGGGAGGAACTCCCGGGATTGCGCGGGCACGGTTCGGGGCCGCGGTGGCAGCCTGGGGCAGGGGGGATGTGCCTGCATACGATCGTGCTCGATCCGGGCAACGCGCGGAGGATGTACATCGCTATTTCGGCGGCGGGGGCTTTTCGCACGGATGACGGCGGAAAGACCTGGACGGCGATCAACCAGGGGCTGCGCTCGCAATATATTCCCGATCCGACGGCGGAGGTGGGACATTGCGTGCACCGGATTGCCATGCACCGCTCGCGGCCGGAGGTGCTGTTCATGCAGAAGCACTGGGACGTGATGCGGAGCGACAACGCCGGGGACCAGTGGCATGAGGTGAGCGGCAATCTGCCGACGGACTTCGGTTTTGTGATCGATGTGCACGCGCACGAACCGGAGACCATCTACGTAGTCCCGATCAAGAGCGACGGGGAGCATTATCCGCCGGATGGCAAACTGCGCGTCTACCGGAGCCGGACGGGCGGGAACGAATGGGAGGCGCTAGAGAACGGGTTGCCCCAGAGTGATTGCTACGTGAACATATTGCGGGATGCGATGGCGGTGGATTCACTCGATCCTTGCGGGGTGTATTTCGGGACTACCGGGGGACAGGTGTACGCCTCGTCCGACTCGGGCGACCATTGGGCTCCGATCGTGCGCGATCTTCCGGCGGTGCTTTCCGTCGAGGCGCAGACGCTCGAATGATCCGGGTAGTGCTGCCGGGCCATCTGCGGACACTGGCGCGGACGGAGGCGGAGGTGGCGCTGGAGGTGGCGGGTGAAGTGACACAGCGGACGGTTCTGGACGCGCTGGAGGCGCGTTATCCGATGCTGTGCGGCGCCATCCGCGACCACGTGACGAAACAGCGCCGGCCGTTCCTGCGGTTCTTTGCCTGCGGAGAGGATCTCTCGCATGAACCTCCGGATGCTTTGCTGCCGGATGCGGTGGCGGCGGGAGCGGAGCCTTTCTTCGTGATTGGGGCGATTGCCGGGGGTTAGGCGAAGCGTTCGCCGATCTCGCGGGCGGCCCATCGGGCTTCGAGGTGGATGAGGCCTGTATTGGCGCCTGTTGGTCCGATGACGGCGAGGATGGCTTTTCCTCCGGCGTTGTAGAGAAAAACCTGTCCTTCGCTGCCGCTGAGGCTGATCTCGTTGAGGGAGCCAACGCTGAGGGAATCGCTCACGCGCCGTCCGAGGCTGGAGGCGGCGGCAGCCAACACGGCAATGCGCTCGGGGTCATCGTCCTGGCCCAGGCAGTGAGCGATGGGCTTGCCTTCGGTGGAGGCGAGCAGGACGCCCTTCAGTTCGGGAACCGCGGCACGCAAATTTTCCAAGTCCTTTTGAATCTGGTCCGAGGACATGTTTCCTCCATACGGGGTGGTTCGGCGAATGCCTGACCAAAGAGGGGATCGACGGAGAGGCGGGAAAACTTTAGGCAACCTACGGGATATGCCAGTGACCGTATGAGGGAAAACTGCTAGGAGTGCATAAGCATTCTCCGGGATCTTTGACGCTAAGGGGTCGCACCGAGCTACTCGGCTGCCACGGTTGGGCGAGTGGAGTAGGGAGGGAATGGGCGGAGGGTTCGGGTGAACTGGCTGGATGTATTCCAGCTTACCCAGGGATCGAAGATAAACCTAAGTCTTTGAGGCAGAAATCTAAAGGTTTCCCCTCGAATCCCCCTAAAGGTTTTCCCTCGGAGATGCCGATCAGACAGGTACAGTCAAGATTCAAAAAGCTGACTGGAGAGTTCTTGATGGCGGGCAGCGCAGATCCAATCCAGACCAAGGGAGCAGGCTTGACGGCCGGGCCGCCGAACATGCACCGGCGCACGGTACGGCAGGCAACACGGAAATCCACAGAGGAGCGGTGGAGGGAAATGGTCTGGCCGAAGGTGGAGATCGAGCCCGTGGACTATGAACCTCGGATCGTGTGGGCGAACACGACGCGGCTTCACTTTGAGGCGACCGGGTTCAACTTCACGGGAGATCCGGCTACGAAGGCGCGGAACGGCCTGAAGGTACAAGGCGAGGGCAGGGTGGTGAACGTAGCCGCTCTGGTGGCGGAAGAAGAAGATGATCAGGCGGCGGGGGGCGAATTCGTATTCGGGCCAATCCAATGGGATGAAATCGAAGAGGGACGCACGGAGCCGGTGGACAAGGCGGCGGATGTGCTGGAGGTCTATGAGCCACCGGAGAGCCCGGCGCAGGAGTTGAGCAGTGGCGTACGATTGCTGCCGGCCCCCGAAGTGGAATGGAGAGCCGTCGAACCGGACTGGGTGCCGAAGGAAAGAGCCGGGGTCCTGCCTTATGGAAAACCCGCATTGCGTATTCCGCCCCTGATGAAGCCGGCCCTGACGGCTGAGCCGATGGTTCCAAGCGGGTCCCGGATCCATATCCCCGCGCTGTCGCTGGAGCCGCTTCGTCCGGTGATGATAGCGGGACGAGCGCCGGTGGAGGATGCGCCGGTGGAGTTGACGGTGGAGGCTGGCGCGGCGGAATCCACGCCGGCTGAGGCGAAGGAGGAGGCAGAGGCGCCTGGGGTGGAGGCGGCGACGGATACGGCTTTGGTTGTCAAGACCGCCGAAGTGGCGGCACCGGCCGAGTCAGCGCAGGCTACCCAGGCCACGAACGCGCCGGAGGCCGTTGCGGCTCCGGAGGCCGTTGTGGCTCCGGAGGCGGTTGCGGAAGACACGAAGCAGGCGGAGGTGGCGAGTGTTGCGCCGGAGCCTGCGCCGGTTGCCGCGCCCGCAAGAGAGACCGGGCATAGCATCCCGAGAAGGAAGGGCAAGCGCCAACACAGACCGGGGACAGCCCGTTTGGAGCCGGTGGAGGATCCGATCGAAGAGCCGGCGGAACTTGGCGAGGATATACAGGCGGAACTGGCGGCGGCGAACGTGGTGGAGGATCTGCCGGCGGCGCCGGCGCTGCCGGAGAAGAGCGCGGCCGTCGACATCAAGCAGACAGAGCCCCCGCCGGCGCCCGTGCCGGAACCCCGCTTCAGTTTCGGGGGGCTGGCGGAAGAGCCGAAGCCGAAGGCCGGCAGGAAAGAAAGCATGGGATTGAGGCTTGCCGAGCCGGTGGAGCCAGCGAGGGAACTGATCACACCGGTGACCGGAATGGGTCTGGGCGCGAAGTTGGGCATCGCGCTAGCGATTGTCGCCGTGGCAGGCGTGGTTGCCTACTTCAGCATGGGGGATTCGCCGAAGCCGGCGGGCAAATCGCAGGCAGCGGCGAGCACGGTGGAAACGGCCGGCGTGGTGACGGGCGAGCCGGGATGGTCCACGGATTGGGCGAACGATGAGCGCGGAAGGCGCTGGAGGCAGATCAGCTTTTACCGTCCTTCGATGCAGATTTCCGACTATCGTGTGGAGTTTCAGGCGGAAATCGAGTACAAGGCGGTGAGTTGGGTAGTGAGGGCGCCGGACACGAAGACCTACTGGGTATTGAAGGTGGCGCAATTGCGGGGCGGGCCGAGTCCGGATATTCGTTTCACGCGGACGCTGGTGAAGGACGGGAAGGTTGTGGAAAGCGAAGAGAAGAAACTGCCGTTTCCCACGGTGATGGGTATGGTTTACCGCGTGCGCACGGATGTGGCGGGCTCGCGGTTCGCGGTTACCATTCAGGACAAACCGGTGGACGAATGGCGGAACGCGCAGGCGCTGACGGGCGGGTTTGGGGTGGCGAACGAGGGGGCGGAGCGGGGCCAGATTCGCTCCATCCAGATGTGGCACTTGCGGGAGAAGACAGCTCAGCGGTGAGACAGGCGAGGGGGACAGCAGAATGCAGGAAATCAAAGACCAGTGGATATGGTTCGTCGACGAGGAACTGATTCCGGCATTGTTGAAGCTGGAGCAGGGGGACGCGCAGTGGAAGAAGCGCGCGGCGTCCTCGCCGGCATTCGTGAAGGCGGTGACCTGGCACCTGGCGGGGCGGACGGAGCAGGCTTTGGCGGAACTGGCGCGCGGAGCGGAAGACCCCGCGAGCGCGGCGGAGTGTCTTTCCGCGATGGGGCATATCCAGTTTGAACTGAACTCGTATGAGGAGGCCGCGGCGAGTTATGGGCGGGCATCCGCGGCGGAGCCGGATCACAAGACAGCCCACTTCAATCAAGGGTTGTGTTTCGAAAAACTGCGCCGTTACAAAGAGGCGGCGCTGTGTTTCGAGAAGGCGGCGACGTTGGATCCGGGGCGCGCCGAGCCGCGGCTGGCGCTGGGGGTGTGTCTGCTTCACATGAAGAAGCCGAAGCAGGCGCAGGAGACCTTCGAGCAGTGCTTGAACCGGGACGCGAGCAATCCGACGGCGCTGTTCGGGAAGGCGGTGGCGCTGCAATTGCTGTGGCAGTTCGACCAGGCAGCGGACATCTACCGGCGGTTGTTGCAGCGCAATCCCAACGCGGAAGAAGTGCTGGTGAACCTGATTGCCATCGGGGTGGCGAGGCGCGACACGGGGAATCTGAAAGAATACTGCGAACGGCTGCAACGGATTCGTCCGAAATCCCGGCCTGTGCTGGAAGGCATGGCGACCGTAGCTCTGGCGAATGGCGATTGGGAAAACGCGGCTTTGTACAGCGGCGACCTGGCTGACCTGGAGCCGGAGATGATGGAGGCATGGTTCAACCTGGGAGTGGCCCAGCACCGGCTGAACCACCTGGAAGCAGCGGCAAAGGCGTTCGCGCGGGCGGCTGAGCTGAAGCCGGATCATAAGAGCGTGCACTCATGCCTGGGAGCGGTGCTGGAGCAGAAGGGGGATTGGGAAGCGGCGCGGAAGGCGTACGAAAAGGCCGTCCAGGCTGCTCCCGACCAGGCGGGTCCGCTGTGGAGCCTCGCGATCGGGCATGAGCAGCGGGGGAATTGGACGGATGCGGAGAAGGTTTATCAGCGGCTGGTGAAGGTATCGCCGGATTCGGCGGAGGCATGGTTCCGGCTTGGGAACATGCGCGCGGAGCGGGGGAACTGGAAAGCGAGCGTGGAGGCGCTGGAACATTCCACGCGCATTCGGGGCGATTGGGCAGACGCGTGGGTGAACCTGGGTGTTGCCTGCTGGCACGAAGGGGACCGGGAAGGGGCAAGCCAGGCCTTCGACATGGCGCTGGTGGTGGAACCGGAGAACAAAGAAGTGTTACGGGGGCAGGCGCATCTGGCAATCGAATGCGGCGAATTGGAACGGGCGGAGGAGATGGCTGCGAAGCTGGCTCAACTGGGGGAGAGCACGGCGGAGCTTCTCTATCACATTGGTCTGCTGCGGCAGAAGTCCGGGGAGCACGAAGGGGCGACGGAGTACTACCGTCAGGCATTGAGCCAGAAGCCGCAATTTTCCGAGGCATTGATCAATCTCGGCCACGCGCTGCGGGCAATGGGAGACGAGGCGGAAGCGAATGCCTGCTGGCAGAAAGCGGTGGAATACGAGCCGGCGCTGGCCGGCAAGTACTTTGTGAAGACGCCGCGATAGGCCTTCAGGCCTTGATGGGCGGAGGGGCGAAGACGATGAGGACCGTGAGGCGGTGCGGTCCGGGATTCCGCATGGAGTGTGGCACACCGGCCGGCGCCAGAATGACGTCCCCCGCGGAGACGATGGCAGTTTCCTCGCCGACCGTGGCTTCTCCGCTCCCTTCAAGGACGACATAGAGCTTATCCTGATCGGCGTGCGTGTGCGCCTTGTGCTCCTGACCCGGCTCGAAGCAGTTGAGCCCCGCGTAGAGATGCTCACCCGCGCCGAGGGTGACTTTCCCCATTTTTTCCGGAGAGAACTGAGCTTTGGAGAGGGTGTGGGTGAAGATCATGCGGGTTGCCAGGGGGAATAGCCATTAGCGGCAAGATACTCGCGGACCTGTGACTCGCGCTCGGGCATGACATAGAAGAACGCCCCAACGCGCTCGGTCTGGAAGATGACGCCGCCGCGATAGCGATCGGCTTCGACAAAATAGTCATACTCGGCGCGGGTGAGCAGGGTTTCCACGGCCAGCGCTTCTTTCAGTTTCCTGGCGATGTAGACGAGAGAGAGGTCCTGATCGCCGAAAAATTCATCTTCGCGGCGCATACTCAGCGGGCCATATTGCGAACCATTTCGGCGAAGGTGTCGAAAGATTCGGGGGATTCGTGATTCATGTATTCCGCCATGCGTCCGGCGACAGTTTCCATGTTGAGATAGAGGCGGGAGTTCTTTCTCGCCTGGCGGAGGGCGGGAACGATGGGGCGGATCTTTTCCCAGGCGAGAAGAAGTTCGCCGCCGGATTGGAAGAAGAGGCGTTCATTGAGGACGCCGGCGGTGACGAAGCTGGCGGCCATTTCCCAATAGCTGGTGACCATGCGGAAGTTGGCGTTCTGGCCGGAGCCGGGAGGGCAGGCTTTGTGGAACTCCTCGAGAGTGCTGACGGGGCGGAACATGCCGGCGAACCACTGGCGGGCTTCCCGCAGCTTGTCCTCGCGGCGCAGTTCATAGAGGCGCAGGATCAGGTTGACGTCTTCGTAAGTGGCTTGACTGGACATAGTGAGAAACCCTCAGGCTAGCATTCATGCGAACGGGTTCGCAGCCGGGGTTTGGAAAACGAGTGTAACATCCGCGGATTGGTGTTTACGACTGCGCCGCCGGAGCGGAGGGCGCCGGGGCCGGTTCGAGAAGCGGAGGCGCCGCCGCGGTAGCCGGGGATGGCGTTACCGGGAGTGTAATGGTGAACCTGGTGCCTGCGCCGGGATGGCTGTCGACATCGATGGAACCGCCGTGGGCTTTCACGATCCAGGCGACAAAACTGAGCCCGAGGCCGAGCCCCTGCACTTCCTTCGAAGCGCCGGGCACACGGTAGAGGCGGTCGAAGATGTGGGGGAGATGGCTTGGGGAGATGCCGACGCCGGTATCCTCGACTTCAAATACCACCGTAGAGCCATTGGCGCGGACGCGGGCGGTGACGCTGCCGCCCTTGGGCGTGTACTTGACGGCGTTGGAGAGCAGATTGGAGATCATGCGCTCGATCTGGACGCGGTCCGCCTCGATGCGCGCCGGGCCGGGGAGATCGCAGCTCAGATGCAGCTCGGCGGCCTCGGCGGGGATCTGGAACTGATCGACGATATCTTCGACGACGGCGCTGAAATCGAGGCTGGACCGTTGCAGAGCCAACTGCCCGGATTCGGCCTGGGAGAGGAGGAGCATGGCTTTGACAGTTTGCGAGAGGCGGTCGACGTCCTCGAGGGCATTGATCATAGCCTCGCGGTATTGTTCCGCGCGGGTGGCAGTGAAGAGGGCAACCTCGAGTTGTCCGCGGATGGCGGTGAGGGGTGTACGCAGTTCGTGAGACACGTCGGTGTTGAACTGGCGCGTCATGATGAAGGAGTTTTCCAGGCGTTCCACCATCTTGTTGAACGTGCTGATGAGGTTGTCGAGTTCGTCGCCGGAATGGCGAGGAGGAATCCGGAGGTTGAGGTTGGCTCCGGTGATGCGCTCGGCGGTTTGGGCGAGTTCATTCACCGGACGAAGCGCGCGGACGGCGACAAACCACCCAAGAAGGCTTCCACTGAGAATCAGCAAGGGCAGCAGCAGGAAGTAATCTTTGGTGAACTGGTTGAGCGTGGTTGCGTTGTAGCCGAGGGTTCGTCCGATGGCCACGAAATAGGTCTGGTCATTGTCGTCGACAAAGGCGCCGCCGCGAATCTGGAATTGTTCACCGTCGGAAGCTGTCCGCAGGAGCCAGAAGGGTTCCCTGGAGGCGAGGGCCTTGACGATCTCCTCGCGGGAGATGACGCCGAAGTCGTCATAGAGCTGCGAGGAGGTGATGATGGATCCCTTCGCGTCGGCGAGCAGGAAGACACGCTGCAGGCGTTGGACAATGAACGCCTCTTCCTCGTCTTCGCGGTCATAGCGCCAGTCGGGTTTACGTTTGTGAATGACGAGGTACCCTTTGACCGCGCCCCACTCCTCATTGAGCACATCGCGCACCTGATTATCGAGGATGCGGCTGAGAATTCCGCGGAAGAAGAATCCCATGGCAACCAGCAATCCGATGAGGAAGACGCTGTTGGTAAGGGTAAGCCGGAAGCGCAAACCGCGGACAAAGCCGAGCTTCCGGAGCAGAGTGCACATAGAGCCTCAGTGGTCCGCCAGTTTTTCGGCAGCCTTTTCCGGGAGATCGAGCATATAGCCGATCCCGCGGACAGTGTGGATGAGGCGGGTCTGGTAGCCTTCGTCGATTTTTGAGCGAAGGTGACGGATGTAGACGTCGACGATGTTGGTGAGGCCGTCATAATCCATGTCCCAAACGTGTTCCACGATCATGGTGCGGCTCAAGGGACGGCCGGGATTCCGCATCATGTATTCGAGGATGCTGAACTCCTTGGGGGCGAGGTCGACATTTTGTCCGGAGCGGGCCACTTTACGCCGCAGGCAATCGAGCACGAGGTCGCCCACCTGGAGCCGTTCCGGGATGGGCTGTCCGCGGCGCAGCAGCGCGCGTACGCGGGCAAGGAGTTCGACAAAGGCGAAGGGCTTGACCAGATAGTCATCCGCGCCGAGTTCCAGGCCCTTGACGCGATCATCGACGGCATTGCGGGCGCTCAAGATAAGGACGGGGGGGGAGACCTTGCGGTTGCGGACCTTCTCGAGGACGTCGAGGCCATCCATGTCGGGCAGCATGAGGTCGAGGATGATCAGGTCATAGTCGGCGTTGTGGGAAAGATTGAGGCCGGTTTGCCCGTCGTGCGCCACATCGACGGCATAGCCGGCGCTTTCCAACCCACGGCCCAGGAAGTCCGCGATGCGCTTTTCGTCTTCAATTACCAGGATTCGCATCTACACACAACATTAACAGGACGGAAGCAGTGCGCGTAGAATGGGGTTTGCTGGAAGCAAGGAACATCTCGAAGAGCTACATGACGGGAGCCGGGACGCTGGTGGTTCTAGCGGGTATCGATTTGTGCTTGCAGCGTGGGGAAGGCGCTTCGATCATGGGGCCTTCGGGAAGCGGGAAGAGTACGCTGCTCTACATTCTTGGAGCGCTCGAGGCCCCTACATCAGGGACGGTGGCGCTTGAAGGCGAGAATCCATACGCGATGAATGAGTCCAGGCAGGCTTTGTTCCGCAACCGGAGGATCGGATTTCTGTTCCAGGACCACTGCCTGCTGCCGCAATGTTCGGTGATGGAGAACGTGCTCACCCCGGTGCTGGTGGATGGGAAGCCGGATGCTCGAGTGATGACGCGGGCCAACAAGCTGCTTGATCAGGTGGGGCTTGCCGCGCGCGCGCATCACCGGCCGGGGCAGCTCTCCGGCGGCGAGAAGCAGCGTGCCGCGCTGGCGCGGGCGCTGATTCGCGAACCACTGCTGTTGTTGTGCGACGAGCCGACAGGCAATCTGGACCGGAGGTCGGCCGAGTCCGTGGTGAATTTGCTGGTTGGTGTGCAAAGCGAAGGGAAGACGATGCTGGTGGTGGTGACGCACAGCGGCGATGTAGCGGACCGGTTCGCGATTCGTTACGAGATGCACGATCAGCGTTTGCAGGCGAGGTAAGAGACGGCCATGCGGATTTGAATCGGCCCTGCGGATGGACTGAAGATGCAGCGATCGACACTTCTGTGGCGCAACCTGACGTATCACTGGCGGACAAACCTCGCTGTGATCTTCGGTGTAGCCATTGCTGTCGCGGTGCTTGCCGGAGCGCTGCTTGTCGGGGATTCCGTGCGCGGCAGCCTGAGGGAACTGGTGGTGGGGCGCCTGGGGAAGACGGACTATATTGTGGCGGGGATGAACCCGTTCCGAGCCGGGCTGGCGGGGGAACTGGCGGCGCAGCGGACAGCGGGATTGCGAGCCTATGCCATGTTTGCGATGGAGGGAATCGTGACGCACGCCGCCGGCGGAGGCGTGGCAGCCAAGGTGGCGGTCTATGGGGTGGACGACGGGTTCTGGAAGTTTCACGGAGCGCATCTGGCGCGCGAGGCTCCGGCAGGGGGGACCGCACTGGTGAGCCCGTCTCTTGCGGGAGAACTGGAGATCAAGCAGGGTGAAGACGTGGTCCTGCGGCTCGATAAGCCATCCGAGATACCGCTCGAGTCGCTGCACGGGCGAAAGGACGATGTGGTGCGTTCCCTGCGGTTGACATCGGGGGGCGTGCTTTCTGAAGAAGAGATGGGCGAATTTTCCTTGCGTCCAAGCCAGGCAGGGGTGCGGGCGGTGTTTGTCTCGCTCTCGCGATTGCAGCGGGAGTTGGGACAGGCGGGGAAGGCGAACGTGATTCTGCTTTCTTCTCCCGGCGTGCTGCCGGAGGGGCGGCTGTCGCAGTTGGTGGGGCAGAGGGCGACGCTCGAAGATCTGGGTGTGCGGGTGAAGGCGCTCTCCGATGTCCGGCAGTTGTCGGTGGAGACGGCAAGCACGGTGGTGAATGACTCTCTTGCGGCGGCAGGGGAGGCAGCGGCAAGAGAATTGAATCTCCCGGCGCGGCCCGTGCTCACTTACCTGGTGAACTCGATGCAGGTGGGCGGACGCGAATTGCCCTACTCTGTGGTGACGGCGCTCGATCTCAAGCTTGTGGGCGGACAAGAGGGCGTGGTGTTGAATGACTGGGCGGCGCGCGAGTTGCACGCAAAGCCCGGCGACACAATGGAGATGGAGTATTACGTCTGGCTGCCCGAAGGGCGCCTGTCCACCGCGCGGACGCGGATGAAAGTCTCCGCGGTCACTCCGATTCGGGGAGCGGCGGCGGATCGCGACTACACCCCCGAGTACCCCGGAATCACAGAAGCAAAGACGATTCATGACTGGAATCCACCTTTCCCCATGGATCTGGGCAAGATCCAGAAGCGGGATGAAGATTACTGGGACAATTACCGCACCACGCCGAAGGCGTTTGTTTCCTTGGAAGAGGGGCAGGCTCTATGGGGGACGCGCTTCGGGAAGTTGACGTCTCTGCGTATTGTGGCTCCGGCGGATGGAGATCTGGAAGCTCTGCGGGCACGGTTCGAACAGACTTTGCGCCGGAAACTGACACCCGCGGCGATGGGTGTGATGGCGGCGTCAGTGCGGCAGGAGGGGCTTTCCGCTTCGGAGGGATCGACGGACTTTGGCGAGTATTTCCTGTACTTCAGCTTCTTCCTCGTGGTTTCCGCGCTGCTGCTGGTTGGGTTGTTCTTCCGGTTGGGCGTGGAGCAGCGCTACCGGGAAGCCGGATTGCTGCGGGCCGTGGGCTTTCCCGTAAAACAAATCGGGTCCATGTTGTTGTGGGAGGGATTGGCGCTTGCCGGGATCGGATCGGCGGTGGGCGCCATGGCGGCTGCGCTCTACGCGGGGCTGGTGTTATACGGGCTGCGGACGTGGTGGGTGGACGCGGTAGGGACGAACCTGCTGCGGCTTCATGTGGGAGCGGAGGCGCTGGCGGGCGGCGCTCTCGGCGGTCTGGCGACTGCCCTGGTGGTGGTGTGGCTGACGGTGCGCGGGTTGCGGAAACCTTCGCCGCGGGCTCTGATCGAGGGGGCAGGGGAGACGGGCGCATCCTCGACGGCGCGTCCGTCGAAGTGGCTGGCGGTGGGTTGCGGGATACTGGGCGCGGGCATGTTGGGCGCATCGGTGGCAGGGAAAATGGCCGTCGCGGGAGGATTCTTCGGGGCGGGCGCGATGTTTCTGATCGCAGCCCTGGCGTATCAGTGGCTGTGGCTGAGCCGCGGAGTGGTGAATCCGGAGACCGTGTGGAGGCTGGGGCTGCGCAATGCCACGTACCGTCCGGGGCGGAGCGTGCTTTCGATGGCGCTGATCGGGTTTGCGACGTTCCTGATCATCGCCCTATCCGCGTTCCGGCAGGAGGGCTCCGGGGCGGAGCTGCCGCCGGGAGCGGGAGGGTTCGCGCTGGTGGGCGAGTCCGTGCTGCCGCTGATCTACAACCCCGGAACCGCTATCGGCCGGCAGGAGTTGGGGTTCCCGGACGATAGCGAGAAGCTGTTTGCCGGGGTGCGTGTAGTGCCGCTGCGGATGCGGCCCGGGGACGATGCCAGTTGTCTGAACCTCTACCAGCCGCGGAATCCGCGCGTCCTGGCTCTGCCCGATGAGGCGCTGTTCCGGATGCCGCTGAGCGCGGAGAAGATCGCGCCGAAGCCGGGACAGATTGCCGCGTTTGTGGACGCGAACTCACTCGAGTATGTCCTGCACAAGAAGGTGGGGGATGAGATTGCGATGGAGGGCCGTGGAAAGCCGGTGCGGCTGGTGATTTCGGGAACCATTCACGACAGCATCTTCCAAAGCGAGGTGGTCATTCGGGAGGCGGATTTCGTAAAGGCGTTTCCAGAACAGCAAGGGTTCCGGATGTTCCTGGTGGAGGCTCCGGCCGGCAAGGCGCGGGAAGCGGCTTCCATGATGGAGGAGCGGCTGAGCGACTATGGCCTCGATGTGCAATCAACGGCGGAGCGCCTGGCGGAATATCACAAGGTGGAAAACGCATACCTTTCGACGTTTCAGGCTCTGGGAGGGCTGGGGTTGTTGCTGGGAACGGTGGGGCTGGCAGTGGTGCTTCTGCGGAACGTATTGGAACGGCGCAAGGAACTGGCGCTATTGAGGGCGGTAGGGTATCGGCCATCCCAACTGGCGACGCTGGTGCTGGCGGAGAACGTTCTGCTCCTGATGGGCGGATTGGTGGCGGGCACTCTGTGCGCAGTTCTGGCTATTGCGCCGGCGGTGGCGGAGCGAGGCGGCAATTTGCCCCTGCCCGGCATGGCGGGCATGGTGGGGGCAGTGGGGGTGACGGGGTTGGCGGCTTCGGTGATGGCGGTGAAAGCGGCGATGCGGAGTCCGCTGCTCGAGGCATTGCGGGCTGAGTAGTTCAGAGGCGTACAAGTTCAACAGTGTAACCTTGTGACTCGCTCCCATCATCTGATATATTCAAGTCGATTCGTACCCTCTTCGGGCACTCAAAGAGTTTCCTTGGCCGCGTAGGCTGCAAGGCGCCCCGCCGACGGCCGCACGGCCTCCGAGTTGAAAAATAATGGACACGAAAGGACGGTGTCTCAGTGAGTAATCACCACGACGAACTGGATGAAAAAACACATCCTAAAGGTGGGTTCTCACGCCGCGGGTTCTTCCGGGGCGTTGGTGTCACCAGCGGCGCGCTTGGAAGCGCCCTCATCACCGAAGAAGTAGCTGAAGCCGCACAGGGCGCAGGCTCCAAAGCAGCGGGGCCCGGCGCCGTGCCGGTTACGCTCAACATCAATGGCAAGGATCACAAGCTGAACATCGAGCCTCGTGTCACGCTGCTCGATGCGTGCCGCAACCACCTCGACATCACGGGCGCGAAGCGCGTCTGCGACCGGGGCACGTGCGGCGCATGCAGCATGATTGTCAACGGCAAGGCGGTCTATTCCTGCACCGTGCTGGCAATTGACGCGCAAGGCAGGCAGATTACCACCATCGAGGGGTTCACCAGTCCCTCGAAGCCGCACCCCGTCAGTGTCGCTTTTGTGAACAACGATGCCCAACAGTGCGGATACTGCACGCCGGGCTTCGTCACCGCCGCCAAAGCATTCCTCGACCGCAATCCGAACCCCACCGAGGCACAGGTGATGAAGGGATTGGGAGGCAATCTCTGCCGCTGCGGCACCTACATGGGAGTTCGCAAGGCGGTGCTGGAAGCCGCCAAGGCCATGAAGGGAGGAAAGAATGCCTAACTACAGTTGGCCCCCGATGAACACGCGCCGGCAGATGGGGAAGCGCTATACCCGTCTGGACGGCATGGAAAAGGCCACCGGCCACGCCAGGTACAATTCGGACGTGAACCGGCCAGGGATGCTGCAATCGGCGTTACTGACCTGTCCCCACGCCCACGCCAAGATTCGAGGCATCGACACGAGCGCGGCTGAGAAACTCTCCGGCGTGCAGAACGTCCGGGTGATCGTTCCCGCCGGCCAGGAAGTGCTTTGGGCGGGGCAGGAGATCGCAGTGGTTGCGGCGGCGTCGGAAGAGGCCGCACGCGACGCGGTCCGGCTCATCAAGGTGGATTACGAGGTTCTCGATCACGTGGTGAAAGAGGATGATCTCACCAAGGTGGGCAATCGCGCCAAGCCGGCGGGCGAACAGGTGACGGGTGATCCGGACAAGGCTTTCAAAGAAGCGGAAGTGATCAGCGAAGGCCAGTACGGAATTCCGGTGCTCACCCATTGCTGCCTGGAACCACACGGGCAGGTGGTGGAGTGGAAGGGCGACATCATTCACTACTGGCCCTCTACGCAAAACGTGACGGGCATCGGTCCGGATCTCGCCAAGGGCGTCGAAGTGCCGGCCACCAACATCAAGGTTCACCAGGACCACATCGGCGGCGGCTTCGGCAGCAAGTTCGGCTCGGACCGCTGGGGAGTGGAAGGCGCGCGGCTTTCGAAGGCCGCGGGCGGACGCGCAGTGAAGGGCTTTCTCGACCGGCCGGTGGAGTTGAGCATTGCCGGAAACCGCCCGTCCGATTTCGCCAAGATCAAGCTGGCCGCGAAGAAGGACGGCACCATCACGGCGTGGGAATCCTCTTCGTGGTCGACCGGAGGCATGGCGGGCGGCGGACTTCCGCCGATTCCGTATGTGCTCACCGACATTCCGAACAAGCGGCTGAACCACACCGCCGTGCAGACCAACTGCGGCCCGCTGCGCGCCTGGCGCGCTCCGAACCATCCGCAGGCTTCATTCCTGACCTGCTCGGCGATTGAGGATCTTTCCGCCAAACTCGGCATGGATCCGCTGGAGGTGTTCGCCAAGAACATCAGCTATGCTCCGGAAGCGCGGCGCGAGACCTACCTTTATCAGTTGAAGAAGGCGGCCGAACTGGCGGAGTGGAGCAAGCGGTGGCACCGCCGCGGAGACTCCGGGGCGGGCAACATCAAGCACGGCATGGGCGTCGGCATCTCGACCTGGGGCGGAGCGGGACATCAGTCCACCTGCCAGGCGACGATTCATCCCGACGGGTCAGTGGATGTCGAACTCGGCAGCCAGGACCTGGGGACGGGCACGCGGACGGTGATCTCGCAGGTGGCCGGGGAGACGTTGGGGCTTCCGCACACAGCCGTCAAGGTGAAGATCGGGGACAATTCGTATCCCCCCTCGAACGGTTCGGGCGGTTCCACCACCGTGGGAGGCGTGTCGAGTTCCACGCGTATCGCCACGATGAACGCGCTCGAGAAGCTGTTTGAAAAGGTGGCTCCTTCGCTCGGCACGACGCCGGACAAGCTCGAAGCCGTGGACGGAAAGGTGATGGTGAAGGGCGACAGTTCGAAGTCGCTCACGTGGGCCGCCGCCTGCAAGAAACTCGGCGTGCAGAGCATTGTCGAGACCGGGCAGAACAACCCGCGCAATCCGCGCGGCCTGAACACGCAGGGCGTCGCCGGAGTGCAGATTGCCGATGTATCGGTGGATGTGGAAACCGGCATCGTCAAGATGAACCGGCTGATTGCCGTTCAGGACTGCGGATTGATCGTCAACCCTCGCCTTGCGGAAAGCCAGGTGATGGGGGCGTGCATCATGTCGATCTGTGGCGCGCTGATGGAAGAGCGCATCATGGACGCCAAGACCGGACGGGTGATGAACCCCGACATGGAGTTCTACAAACTCGCCGGGATCGGCGACATCGGCGATATCATCATCCACCTGGACATCCGCGAGGAAAACGACAAGCGCGGGGTGATCGGGCTGGGCGAGCCGCCGACCATTGCCGGCATCGCGGCCACGTCGAACGCTGTCGCCAACGCCATCGGCGTGCGCGTGCCGATGGTTCCGATGACCCCCGATCGTGTGCTCAAAGCTCTCGAAGAAAGGAGGAGCGCGTAGCCATGCAAGCCTTCGAATACGCTAGTCCCACCTCGGTTAAGGAAGCGGTTGACATGCTCTCCTCCAACTGGGGAGAAACAGACGTGCTGGCCGGGGGCACGGACCTGATCAGCCTGATGAAGGAATACCTTCACACACCCAAGCGGGTGGTGAACATCAAGGGGATCAAGGAACTCGGCGGCATTCGCAAAGCCGGAGGCGGTCTCCGGATCGGCGCTACCGTCACGATTGATGAACTTGCGGAAAGCGCGGCGGTGCGCGCCGAATATCCGGCGCTGGTTCACGCCGCGCTGGGGATTACCAGCCCGCAGATCCGCAATATGGGGACGGTGGGCGGCGATCTCTGCCAGCGGCCTCGCTGCTGGTATTTCCGGCAGGGTTTCGGCCTGCTCGGCATGGAGAACGGCGCGAGCCTGATCCCAACGGGAGAGAACAAATATCATGCGATCTTCCCGCAGCCGCCGGCTTACTACGTGAACCCCTCGAGCCTCGCTCCGGCGCTGATTGCTTTGGGGGCCAAGGTGAAGGTGACCGGTCCGAACGGCAGCCGGGAGGTTCCGGTGGAGCAGCTTTACACCATCCCCAGGGACAACAACAGCCGGGAAACGACGCTGGCAGCCAATGAGATCCTCACGGAGATCATGGTGCCTTCGGCGAAAGGGGTGAAGAACTCGACTTACGAGGTGCGGCAGAAGGAGGCTCTCGACTGGCCTCTCGCCGCCGCCGCCGTGGCGTTGAAGATGAAGGGGAGCACGGTTTCGAGCGCCCGTATCGTCCTTGGCCACGTCGGCCCCACTCCCGTGGTGGCCGAAGAAGCCGAGAAGATGCTGGCCGGCAAATCGCTTACCCAGGATCTCGCTACCGAGGCAGGCAAGGCGGCCGTCAACGGCGCGAAGCCGCTCAGCGAGAATGCTTACAAGCTGCAACTGACGCGCGTGGCCGTGAAGCGCGCGCTGATGGAAGCGGCGAAACTGAAGGCCTGAACGAACCCGGGCGCGGCGTTCTTGGGATGCCGCGCCCATTCTCTATTGTTTTATGGAACGTTCGAGTTTGACCGTGATTGATGACGATCGCTGCGATAATCTTCGCTGGAAGGGGCTGTTTATCGACGCCCCCTGGGACCCCAACGTACAGCATGGCAACGATCGCGCGTTCTGGTGCCACAAGACCCAGCAGGTTCTGGGACCTGACGGGAAGATCGTGGACGACTACGAGTGCAATCCCTTCCGGAAGTGCTATGTAGAGCTGTAAGTGTTATATTCGCTACTAGGAGGCGAGGAATGAAGTCGATGATGATGCTGGTATTGTCCGCGGCGATGGCTTCGATGGCGTTCGGCGCGGGCCTTGAAAAATCGCAGGTACATGGGGAATATGTGGAAGCGCGCACGGCCGATGTGTATACCGGCCCGTGTTTCGCCAACGCGGAAGTGAACCTGATGGGGGATCTTGCCGTATTCGGCTGGCACGTGGATAAAGGCGTGTTCGAAGGCGTCAACCTGGATGGACTCGGAGTGGTGGGCGTGGTGAAGGCCAGCGGCACTCTGGGCGACGTGAACAGCAATGCGTATCCCGTGAAAGCAGTGTTGATTGTGGATGAGAAGGCCGGCCCCGAGCAGCGCATGGCTCTCCAGAGGTTCGCCAGGCGCATGGGCGGCGACCTGCTCCAGGATGTGGTGAAGGTGGTCTACGCGCCCATCGATCTCACCGTGAAGGACAACAATATTCACGGCGGAGTGGCTTCGTTGAAGGCCGGCGCGCTTGCTGAGATCCGCACGCGCGCGCTCGGCAATGGCGACCACATCTGCACGAACGAAGAAGTCTGGTACCGGCCGCTGACCAAGGTGGATCATGCGATGCCGGCGTATTCGCTGGCGAACAGCTACCAGGGCGACGGGTTGGGTACGAAGTGGCGTAGCCCGGAAAAGCGCAGCGCGTTTATCGGCAGCTTCCAGTTGAACGATTAATCCTTCCTGTTCTTGGCGGACGGGCCATCAGGGTCCGTCCGCTTCTCACCTGTCAGTGGATTTTGTCTCCGTTGACCACCAATCCGGTGAACCGCCATCTGTAAACCCACCTGTGCAAGCCTCCTTGTGTCAGACCAGGAGCCGAGAATGTCACGGGCGTCACCGCATCCTGCGTAATGGTTAGCTCCGCATTGGCCGATTCCGGTAGGCCGGAGTAGGTAGTGACGCCAAAACCCGCTTCGCCCTTTGAGGCAAGCTTGTCCCGTTCGTGGAGCCAGTCGCCCTGCGCCACCTTCACGGGCGGGGCGATGGGTGTGTACATTCCCACCCGAACCCAACTGGAATCATCCCCTCCGGTCCAAGTGAAGTGTGGCCAGCCGAACGAGCCGCAACAGGGGATGCGTGTTCCGGCCGGGTAGGAGGAGGGTTGGATGGGCGTTGGAATTGACACGCTGGTTTCAAACGCCCCGACATCCTTACCGCCCGAGCCCTTGACCACGAAGGTTCCCTGGTGGATGGCATCTGGCGGCAACGGGATGTGGTAGACGTTCGAAGCGTCAGGCTGTGCGGTTGTGGGACCCCAATCCGGGCCTTGGGCGGTGATGACGCCTCCGTCGAGACGAGTGTCCGAGGGAAGCGGGCAGGAGGGACCCTCCAGCCCCACCCACCGCGGCGCCATATCGAGGATCGCCGGAATCACGTCGCGCGTGGGAAGTTTTTTTCCGCTGGCGGCGAGAAACTCGACGCGCAGTTCAGAGGCTACCGAAGCTGGCTCCGGTCCTGAAGTGATTGTGCGTTCCCAGGTCAGGAGGCCGATGCTTTCGACAGGCGGATCCACACAGCGTCCGCCGCCGCGATGAATGCTGATAGTTGCGTTCTGACTCCGGTAGTGCGTGGACACCATGCGAATCGGGACGGCGCAGCCCTCGGGGGCGTTTACGGGAACGGTGAAGGTCATTTGGTCGACCCCGACCAAGCCGGGCGCCCTCCCTGCGCTCCTGTTTGGGTCATCCTGTTCTGGTCTGGGAGTGAGTTCAAACTGCAAGAATGCGTACCACCTATCTGCCTCCGCGAGGAATGCCAGAGGACCAAATGCAGTTGGTAGCCCTTCCGGCGGTGCCGGTTCCCCGTCGGGTGGTGGCGGGCCAGCTCTGACCGTCTGCGCCCACCCTGCCCCTGTCCCCAGCACCGTAATAACGGTCTTGCCCGGATCAGCACTGTTTTCCACACCATTCAGCGACAGGAATCCGTCCTGGTGTCTTTGGTAAGCCAGGGCCTGCCCGCATCCGCTGGCGTCGAGCGTGAAGACGCCAAGCCCATACTGTGTGACTCGTAACGTGTAAGGAGAACTCGCTAGGGATCCGCTCTGGACCACCACTGGCAAGGCGCGAAAGTCATCTTTCTCGAAAGTCTTAATGGTGAACACAGTGGGAACCATGGCATTGATTTGAGCCGGCGAAACATAGAACAGCACGGCATCCACTCCGCCGATCGAAACCGATGTTCCGCCCAGCTTTGTAGGGAGGGGAAAGCCTTCGGCGCTGGCCGTTTCAACACTCAAATGGTTGCCGAAGATTGCAATAATGGAGCCGGCTGCCACGCCCAGGCCTTGTTCGGTTGGCTTGTTGTAGCTGGCGGCGTTCGTGATCGATGTGATGACAGGCTCCTGCGCCTTCAGCCGGCACAACGGCAGCAGAGTGGCCAGCAAGAGACGTGACCCGCGAGTCACTTGCCTACCTCGAACTGGAACTCGACAGTGCCAGACAAAGCCGATGCCTGGAACGTGGTGAACGACCCGGAATGAAGTAGCGTTGTCCCGTTGGGGGCGCGAACCGACACCTGACGAGGGCTGATCCACAAGCGCAAGGGCGTGTTGTACGGAACCGTCATCACCAGGTCAGTTCCCTTGGCGTCACGCGAGCGAAGGTTCGCGGGGCGGAAAGCGCCCGCGGAGGTCATCACGCCCGCCACAACGCCCTTTTCCACATAGGCAGTCTGGACGGCAGGCAGAAGAGATTGAGGATCGTTCAAGCGAATTCGGACAACCGCCCCCCGGCGCAACCGCAAGTTTCCGCCGGCGCTCGAAGAACCCGGCGCGAGAACGACATCCACGGGGCCGCTCCACAAACATGTGTCCAGGTAGCCATCCGGCGGGGCGGCGCACAGTTTGTAATGTCCGGAGGGCACGCCTGCCGCGCTGAAAGAGCCCGTGGAGGAGACTCCCAAGACCTGGGCGGGGCGAATGCTGGAAAGCACCACTCGCGGCTGGGATATCCCGGTCTTCGAAACATCGACGTATTCGGGTATCTTGTGAAGCACGACCGCGAGTCCGGCAGGAAGGATTCCATCCTCGGAACTCACGGCGCCCGTAATGGCGCCAGAGGTCTGGCCAACAGCGGGCAGAACGAATATCAAGGCAAGTGGGGTTGCTGGTTTCATGGGAGGCTCCCGGTGGCTGGCGAGCCGTTCACTGCACCAGGTCACCCTTCACCACCAAACCAGTAAACCGCCAGCGGTAGACCCAGCGGTGCAAACCGCCCTGCGTCAAACCTGGAGCTTCGAACTTCACAGGCGTAACGGCGTCCTGCGTGAATGTCAGCTCGGCGTTAGCGGACTGTGGAAGCCCGTAATAGGTGGTGACAAGGAAACGTGCTTCCCCGGTGGATGCCAGGGCATCTTTCTCGTGCAGCCAGTCACCCCGGTCCACTTTGACGGGCGGAGCGATCGGGCTGAACACACCCACTCGGACCCAACTGTTGTCATCCCCTCCGGTCCAGGTGAAGCGGGGATCGCCGTAGATGGAGCAGCAAGGGATTCGCGTATTGGCAGGGTAGGCCGCCGGCTGGATGGGAGCCGGAATAATGACACTTGTTTCGAACGTTCCGACATCTTTGCCGCCTGCGCCCTTGACCACGAAAGTCCCCTCGTGAATCGCGCCGGGGGACAGCGGAATGTGGTAGACGTTCGAAGCATCCGGCTGCACGGAAATAGGGCCCCAACCCGGACCCTGTGCTGTAATAGCACCCGCGTCCAGACGCGTGTCCGCGGGAAGCGGGCATGACGGACCTTCCAATCCCACCCACTTCGGGCCATCGCCAACTATCTGTGGGATTATGTCCCGGGTGGGCAATTTCTTTCCGCTGCCGGACAGAAACTCGACGCGCAACTCTGAGGTCACTGAATCCAGTGGCGCTCCTGAAATAATGGTTTTCTCCCATGTAAGTAGTCCGATGCTTTCAACGGGAGGGTTCATGCACTGTCCTCCACCGCGGCGGACGCTGATGGTAGCATTCTGGCTCATGTAATGGGTCGACACCATCCGAACTGGGATTGCACATCCTTCCGGGGTATTTTCAGGCAAAGTGAATGTTACTTGATCCACGCCAACCAAGCCTGGCGCGCGTCCGCCACTGGAGTTAGGATCCCGGTGATGGGTGAAGAAGTCGTAGACAAGAAAATAGTACGGCCTATCCATCTCGGCCAAGAAAGCTTCCGGGCCACCGGCGGTGACTAGCCCATCAGGTGGAGACGGCTCTCCATCAGGAGGCAGGTTGCCACGAGCCCAACCAGCCCCGGTCCCCAGCACTGTAATGACGGTCTTCCCAGGATCGGCGCTGTTATCAGGACTGTTTAGGGATACGGTTCCGTCCTGAGCTGTCTGATAGATGAGCCCCGGCCCGCACCCGCTGGCGTCCAATGTGAAGATCCCCAGCCCATATTGTGTAACTCGCAAAGTGAACGGGTCACTCGCCATGGAGCCGGTCTGAACCACTACCGGTAAGGCCCTAAACTCATCCTTCTCGAAGGTCTTGATTGTGAATGAGCTGGGTACCATGGCGTTGACTTGGGATGGTGAGACATAGAAGAGAGGCGCCTCCACTCCGCCAATCCGAACCGAGGTATTCCCTAACCGGGTGGAAAGAGGAAAACCCTGGGCACTCACCGTCTTCGATGATAAGTTATTTCCGAATATAGCGATAATAGAGCCCGCCGCCACACCCAAGCCGGGCGTGGAGTTGTCCTGTGGGGGCTGGTATAACTGGCAGCGTTGTCAATCGAGGTGATGGTGGGCCGTTGCGCCCATACGCTTCCAAGAGGCAGCATGGCTGCGACAAGCAAATGTCTTCGCAATCTCATTGGCTCACCTGGAACTGAAATTTGATCGTTCCCGACAGCGGGGACGCCTGGAACGTGGTGAAGGAGCCGGCCCGAAGCAACGCGGCGCCGTTCGGCGCCCGGACCGACACCCGGCGGGGGCTGATCCACAATTTCAATGGTATGTCGAACGGGACCGTCAGAACGAGATCCCTCCCCGTGGCGTCGCGGGAGATGAGTTTCGCCGGACGGAAAGCGCCGGCTGGAGTCATAACTCCAGCTACGACGCCCCATTCTACACTGGAGGTCTCGACGCTCGGCAACAGGGACTGAGGATCGTCCAAGCGAATGTGGACCACCGCTCCGCGACGTAACCGTAAGTTCCCGGCTGTGCTTGAGGAACCCGGGGCAAGGACGACATCCACGGGTCCGGTCCACAAACATGTGTCGAGATACCCATCCGGCGGACTGGCACAAAGTTTATAGTGACCAGAGGGCACGGCAGAGGCCCCGAAGGCGCCCGTGGAAGACACACCCAACACTTGCGGCGTACGTATGCTCGAGGCGATTACGCGCGGTTGTGACATCCCGGTCTTTGAAGCATTCGTGTATTCCGGAATTTTGTGAAGCACGACCGCGAGCCCCGCAGGAAGGACTCCATCATCAGAACTCACAGTGCCTGTAATGGCGCCAACTGTCTGGCCCAGCACTGGCTGGCCGCAGAGGAAAGCCACGGTCACGAGAGCAAGAATGCGAATTGCTGGTTTCATGATAGGCTCCTTTCCAGACTATTGCGTTGCATAGGGTCCGTTGCCCTTGCTCCAGGTCGGCGGCCACGGGACACAGGTGGCATTGGGGGCGAGGATCGCGAACGGCCGGAACGCTATGCTCTGTCCCGCCAAGTAACTGGCATTGAAACCGTTCACCATATCCACCGGAGCGGAGAGCGGAGCAGGCAAACATTGTACGTCGCCCTGGTGGCCTGAACCCGGGTCATTGAGTACATCGTTATTGTGAGTCTCGCCGAAAACGATGGACGCCCCCGGCCAGCGGGTATTGCGAAAGCTATTGATGGCATTGCTGAGCTTGGTGAACTCACCACCGATCAAACTGCCAGTCTTCGTCAGATCGCAGTCGAGGTTCCATTCGGAAATTCCCACACAAACGTAGGAGTGCATGTCGATCAAACTAGGTAGTGGTTGAGGATCATAGGGAAGCGATTCTTGAAATCGCGTTTCTCCTCCACAGAAGAGACCCCCATTGTTGGTACCGGTGCGGCCCAGGAATCCACTTGCAAATGCGGCATTCAATCCAGACAACCCGACTACCCGATATTTGTCGCCATATACTGAGTCGCAATCCCATCCATTCGAGGTGCGGGTTTCCATGACAGAGATTGTTGCGGCACCCGGCGGGAAGCCATTCAACTGCATGGCGCGCTGCATACACGCCTGCACGGTTGGGCTATCCTGCCAGACGCGGTTGATTTCGCACGGCGTTCCCGGAGTCCCATGCTTGTTGTCATAGACAAAACGGGCATAGATCGTAAAGTCCTCCGAGTTCCACTCCGGCAGGGTCTCCAGTTCATAAACCACCAATGACTTCTCCACTGCCTTTTGCAGCACTTTGTCCACGAGGTTGTAGATTTTGCCCCAACCGATGAAGAATGGGTTGTGTGGAGAGCAGTTGTAGGAGTCTTGAGGGTAACTGTTATCGGGTACGTAACCACCGCCAGAGACTACCGCCGCAAAAGGGGAGGTGATCCAGAAATAGCGCGTGACGCTGTTCAAGTTGCAATCCTGCACGGTTTGCGCAACCGGTGATCCGTCGCCGGTTCCCCACAGCGAGAAGTTCGGTGTCACGTGTGTGATACCCGCGGCTCTCACATCGGCGAGGAATAACCCCAAGTTGTTCAGCCAACTCTGGTTGACGTTGCCATTGGCATCGAGGGCCGTGCTGTAGAAGCTGCCGCGCACGCCGAAGAAGAAACGCAGCTCTCGCACGCCCTGCTTGTAAAGATTCGCCAGATATACCTGAGTGCACTGCCGAATCGTCATGTTCCTCGAGCAGGCTCCCAATACTCCCGAACTGTTCAACGAGGTATAGATGTCGAGCGGCACCGACCCTGCGTTGCCGTGAAGTGAGGCGCCTGATGCGAGTTTCGGGTTCGAGGTGAGGCCGGTCGGCGGCGGGAACTCATCGAGGATCCCGCGGACGATGTAGTAGGTCATTTGCCCGCGCGTGATCACGTCATTGGGGCAGAAGTAACCCGGCGCACAGCCGGTAGTAATACCAAGATCACGAATCTTTTGCACATAGCGGTAGATGTCATAGTAGGACGGCACATCGACGAACCATGCGGAGGACGAGGTTGGCAAGTAATTGTCAGGCCGCGATACCGATGGATCAATATAGAGCGGGTTTCCCGCCTTGTATTGCGCCGCGCGTACGGTGAAAACCGCGGCCATATAGTTGAGCGTGGAATCGAACGGGCAGAAGGCGCCGGGGGTGGCACAACCTGTCGTGATGCCAAGCTCATACATCCTCTGCACATGGGGGAAGTACAGCACTGGATTGCCGTACTGGTCGAACCGCGGCACATCGTTGAAATAGGGGTTGGTCGAATAGGGGAAGGAGTCGCCACCATAGATGGCGCGGATCACGAACATAGCCATCTGCCACCTGGGGAGAGGGTCGTCCGGGTAAAAGCGTAGTGGATTGACGGCGCAACCGCTGGTGATGGTGGGATACATCCGGTTGGCTGTATTGTAATAAGGGGAACTGAGAAGGACATCGCTGAATATTTGTTGACCTTCAGCGGGTACCGCAAGAATTAGGCCGAGAAAACAAATCGCTACAACTAATATGGGGGGGGGGATGAGAAGAATTCTGAAGCATTGCGAAAAGAATCTCCAATGCCATTCTGCGGCAGAAGGCGAATGGATAGCAAGTCAAAAATGAAGGGACGGGCAGGAAAAACGAATATAAACGATAAGCGATTATAGACGTTTTTGTCTTGTTTTGACGCGCCGTCACTGTCGCGAACAGCCGTCTCCGTTTCTCATTGAGCCTACGGTTCCAGCGGGCGAAGAAATTCGTCTCCGTGAATCGAGCCGCGGGAATACTAACAAAAAGCGGTCCAATTTGAGGCAGAAGATGGCTAAGAAGATCGCGCCCGCTCTGCCGGTTGTGGAAAAGAAATTCGGCTCACCGCAGGACGATCTTGTGGAGACCGGCATTTCCGGCCGTGTCGTAGGCGCGGAAGACGAGCAGGTGCTCGCCCCGGGTGACGGCGTTCGCAGTGCCGTGAAACTGCTCTTTGATCGAATCGGCGACTCCGTCATCGACGAGCAGCGGGATCCAGGGGCCGGCGTCGAGCGAATACTCGGCGCGGCGGATGGAGGAGGTGGAGTCTTCCGCAGTCAATTCGATCTCGACGGCGGATCCGTTGCGGCGGGCCGAGGCGGACACGAGCGGGGGTGTGTTGTCGACGAGGAACGGGGCGCTGATCAGTTCCCCTTCGCGGGCGTTGGGCAGCGGGTTGGAAGGCGCGTCGGAGGCTACCACGCGGAACAGATACCTGCCGTCGGCGAGTGAGTCGCCATCAAGCGTCAGGGCCAAGTCGGTCCAGTTCGCTTTGAGGAGCTTCCACTGCTGTTCCTCTTCCCCACGAAAGTAGACCGAGTAGCTCATCTTGTCGCCGTCGAGGTCTTCCGCCTGCCAGGTGATGACAAGCTGCCCGCCGGATCCTCTGGAGACAGTCTGGGTGGGGTTGCCGGCCGAGGTTGCCGTGCTGTCGCCGGAGTCGGTAACGGTGATGCTGTAGACGGAATTCGCAGGCGATGCCGCGGCGGCAGGCTTAGCGGGCTGTGCCGTGGACTGGGCCGTTAATTGGATGCTCTTCACAATGGGCGGAGTGTTCTGGGGCAGATAGGCGATGGTGACACTATCCAACTCCGGGGTGCGGCCGCCGGAGCCCGTGAGACCGGCTTTCCATTGGATGTAGCGCGCATTCGGACTTTTCACCATGGCGCCGGATGCAGTGGCCGGTTGGGACCAATCGCTCCAGGTCTTGTCGGGGCGGGCGGAGTTTCCGGAGCGGGTGGAAATGGAGAGTCCCGTGCCCTGCGGCAAATCGGCCTGCCAGGAGAGCCTGCCCCAGCGGGCGGTATTCGAGGCGTCGTGCACGGGTGATTCCAATGTTCCCTTGTCTCCAGGCTGCGTGCCGATGCGCAGCAGTTTTCCGGCGTGGCTGGTGGCGGCGACGATTCCGGAGGTGGAGGGGATGAGGCGAGTGGCTTCGCCTTCGCGCGTTTCGAGGATGAGTGTGGCTTTGCGGTCGGGGTCCAGACGATAGATGCGCCCCTGAGCGTCCGTGGAGAAGAGAATGTCTTTGCCGACGGGGGCAAGGTCGTAGATGTTCTCTTCTTTGGAAACCCAGAGGGTCTCGACGAGGTTGTCCGGATGGATGCGGTAAACGGCGGCCTTATCAACTCCTGTCAGATCGAGGATGGGGGAAGTGGCGGCGGCCGGCGCGGTTGTCGCCGCGGCGGGCTTCGAGGGTTCGGGCTTGGGTTTGATTTCGACGCCACTCTGGGTGTGCGAGGATTCGACGGTGATGGTGGTTGTGGGGGCAGTGACCGTGACTGCACTGCCAATGGAGGCTACCGCACCCGCCGCGCCCGCTTGCTTCTTGCCGAAGGAGCCGCCCAAAGCAGCTACGTAAAGACTTCCGTCGGCGGCGGGAACGATGGCGCGGATCTCCGGCAGATTGGCGTCGTAGAGCACGAATGCCTTGTCCTTGGCGGTGATGCGATAGAGCAGGCCGTTCGGCTCGGTGCCGGCGAGCAGCCGGGATTCGCGGTCAAAGGCAAGGCTGGTGACGTTGGATTGGCCGGTCTCATACCAGACTTCCCCTTTTCCCTGTCCGGTGATGCGGAACACCTTGCCCTCATCGCCTGTACCCGCGTAGAGGGCTCCATCCGGGGCAAACGCGAGCGCCCAGATGTATTTCGAATGCGGCGCGAAATACTCGGCGGCTTTCCCTTTTTCGATGCGGTAGATCTTGCCATCCGGGGAGGTTCCGGCGTAGAGGATGCCGTGGGCGTCAATGGTAATGGCGAAGACCTCGGGCTCGGGTGCGGTCCACAGCAACTCGCTCTTTCCATTCGCGCCGACGTGATAGACCTGCCCGCGATGACCGGTGGCGACGTAGAGTCCGGAGTGGGGTCCCTGGGCAATGCTCCAGATGACGGGCTGATCGGAAGAGAACAGCGTTTCGGTGCGCGGCGCGAGGAGGATGCGGCCGTCGCGCGTGAGCGACAGTCCCTCCAATCTTCCCTTGAGGAACTCCTGGTAGTTGTTCACTTCCCAATAGGTTGTGCTCGCCGCCCGGGCGCAGCATGCGCTCATAGCCAGCAGGATTGCTACTTCGATGCGGATCATTCGGTCACTTCCACGGAAATCGTCTTCGAGCCGCTCACCATGACGTTGTCGAGAGGCACATCCAACTCGGCGATTTTTGAATTGTAGTTCGGGGTTGCGGCTGCGCCTTGGGAGCGCGCGTAGAGATTGGCGGCGGAAGGCGGCGGATCGGGGATATCTTCGCCTTGCGCCTGGAAGGCAGGCTCGGCGCGCCATACGCGCACATAGGCCTTGGTGTTGCCGCGCAGGTTGTTCAACAGGTGCACCACCTGATCGGGCGTGCGGGGAGGAACCATCACGACTTTGCCGAACTCGGCGAAGTTGGTCATGAGGGCATCGGAGACGGTGAAGTTCAGGACGCCGGCGGGCGCCCCCGGCGGCACCTGGTAAGCGGCTTTGCGCGTAAACCGCCGCCCTTCGCTGGCGAAGACAATTTCGAGGTTCACCGTATCGCCGGGACGTACGGTGCGGCGCCCGGAGGAGACCTCCTCGATGGTGACCTGCCGGCGTTTTTCGAAGGACTCGATCTCGAGGTCGACGGACTTGATATTGAGATCGCGAAAACCGGTCTGCATCGCATAGGCGACGGGGATGGCTCCGCTTTGGGCGGCAAGCATGGGGATGTTGAATTCGCCGGAGTAGATGTTCAGGGAGTTCATGGGCGCGGCGTTGGCGAACTCGACGCGCTGTCGAACGCTGTAGGAGGAAGTGCCGAGGGTGCGCTCGGTAGCGTCGATGGCGGAGAAGGCCGCCATCTGCAACAGATATGGCGTGAGCGCGGCGTCGCGCACCATCTCGACGTGGTATTTCGAAAGGCGCGCGCCTCCCTTTACGGTGATGTTTACCGGAACCATGTGGGCCTTGCGGCCTATTTCACCGCGGACGGCTGTGCTGTAGTCCGCGGTGATGGCGCCCATCCATTTCCTGGCAGTGGAGATCTTGAACGAGGTAGAGACGTTGGGGAGCAGCGCGATGACATCGGCGCTGGCGAACGGCATCTCGACGTCGCCCATGGAAACGAAGCGGTGCCCGAAGGCGTAGATGCGCTTGCCGTCGATGGCGGTGAGGGTGCCGTCGGCTCCGACGGTCATGTCGCCGGACATTAGCTGGACGCTGATCATCGAGCCGGGCTTGAGAGCCGCGGGGTCACCCGCGGGCAAGCGGGCTCTGCTGCCTCCGGTGACGCCCTGTCTCGGCTCGAGGCCGAGCGCGCGCAATTGCGGGGAGAAGGCTTCGATGGCGGCGGAAGTGAATCCGCTGAAGGACAAGGGCGTGGCGATGTCGACTAACTTCGCGTCGCCCCAGGCAAAGGGCGCGGGCGTAATGTTAGCCGCGAGCACTTGCGCCGGTTCGCAGGCGAGGGGTGTGCAGCGGGGCGTGCTTTCAGCGCGATTGACGGCCTTGGCTTCCAACATCTCCTCGAACGGACGGATGCCGGCGATGGGGTCTTTGGAGAAGGCGAAGGCAAGGGCGACGGCGCCCACGAGCCTTCCGTTGATGTAGACAGGGGAGCCGCTCATTCCCTGCATGACGCCGGTGTGCTGCAATGGCCCGCCGCTGAGCTTTGCGAGGATGACCGATTGCTTGGGGCCGGCATTTTCGAGGATGCCGAGGATTTCGACGTCGAAGGGATCCACGCGCTCGCCCGTGAACACCGTGTATCCCTTGCCGCGCATACCCGCCTTTACTTCGCGCAAGGGCATGTACGCAGTCTGTGCCCAGGCGCAGAGAGACAGCATTCCCAGGAAAAGGATGCGGAAGCTCACATACATATTCTAGCGGCGGACGGGAGCGGCGGCTTTGTGGAATGGAATTGGCCTCAGATGAACGCCGATCAACGCGGATGGAGAATACGGAGGTTTATCGGCTTGCTCCGCGTTTAGAGCGGCCGTTCCCCTATGCTTTTTTGCCGCTCCAGTTGCACAACGAACTCGACTTTGCGCACGCCGCCCTCTGGTAGCTGCGCGAGCAGTTCGCGCATGGTCCGTTTAGTTACCGGATGGCGCCATTCCGGGACGAGTTCGGCCAGCGGTTCGAGGACGAAGCGGCGCTCCGGCAGCTTGGGATGGGGAATCAGGAGTTCCGGCGTGTGGACGATGAACCGGCCGAAGAAAAGGATGTCGATGTCGATGATGCGCGGGCCGTTCTGCACGGTCTGGCGCCGCCCCATTTCGCGCTCGATCGTCTTGAGCCGTTTCAACAGCATTCGGGGGAAGGCGCCTGTTTCGCCTTCGAGCACGAGGTTGAGGAACATGGGCTGGCCGGTGAGGTACATCGGCTTTGTCTCATAGGTGGAGGAAGCCCGCAGCAGGTGAACACCCGCTTCCGCAATGCGATCCGCGGCGTGCTGGAGATGTTCTTCGCGGTCGCCGAGATTGCTGCCCAGAGCCAGGAAGAGTTTCTTCATTCGAAGAGCCCGGGCTGGGGTTCGAGGCGGCGGGAGACGCCGAAGTACTGGAAGGCGAGCTCGGTGGCGCGGCGGCCGCGCATGGTGCGGTCGAGGAATCCAAGCTGCATCAGGTAAGGCTCGTACACTTCTTCGATGGTATCCGCCTCTTCGTCGACGCTGGCGGCGATGGTGTTGAGGCCGACGGGACCGCCGGTGTACTTCTCGAGGATGGTGAGCATGATCTTGCGGTCCACCTCGTCGAGCCCGTAGCGGTCCACTTCGAGCATGTCGAGGGCGACGCGGGCGACGGCGAGGTCGATGTGGCCATCGGCGCGCACCTGGGCATAGTCGCGCACGCGGCGAAGCAGGCGGTTGGCGATACGGGGAGTGCCCCGGGCGCGGCGGGCGATTTCCTCGGCTCCTTCGCCGTCGACGGTGACTCCGAGAAGCGCGGCCGAGCGTTCGACAATGCGGCGCAGTTCCGTGACGTCGTAATGGTTCAGGCGGAGGAGCAGCCCGAAGCGGCCTCGCATGGGAGCGCTGATCATCCCCATGCGGGTGGTGGCTCCGATGGCGGTGAAATGGGGGATGGGGAGGGAGTGGGTCCGGGCGCCGGGACCCTGGCCGACGACGATATCGACGCGGAAATCCTCGAGGGCGGAGTAGAACATTTCTTCCACATCCGGGAGCAGGCGGTGGATTTCGTCGACAAAAAAGACCTGCCGCTCGCGGACATTGCTCAACATGCCGGTGAGGTCGAGCTTTTTCTGGATGACGGGGCCGGAGGTCAGGTCGATGTCCACGCCGAGTTCGTTGGCGATGATGTGCGCGAGGGTGGTCTTGCCCAAGCCGGGAGGGCCATAGAGCAGCACGTGGTCCATCGCCTCGCCGCGCTTTCGAGCGGCTTCGATGGCGATGGACAGGTTTTCCTTGAGCTTGGTCTGTCCGGTAAAATCCTCGAGCCGTTTCGGACGGAGCGCTGCCTCAAACTGGAGGTCACCTTCCAACGGGCTGGCGGAGGCAATGCCCTTCTCACGCATGGTTTCAGGTTAACGTACCAGTTCGAGAGCCCGCCGGAAAAGCGGTTCGAACTCGGCGGCAACACCGGCGGAGCGCGCCTTGCGGATGGCGGCTTCGGCGGCGGGACGGGGACAGCCGAGGTTGACGAGCGCGGAAAGGACATCCTCGTCGACGGCGCTCATGACCATTGCCGGGGTAACCGCGGCTGTGACGGGGGCCTTGCCTCCCAGCATTTCGAGCTTGTCGCGCAGTTCGACGACCAGCCTTTCGGCGGTTTTCTTTCCGATGCCGGGGACACGGGTCAACTGGGTCAAATTGCTGGAGCGGATGGCGGCCACGAGGTCGGGCACGGGGAGTCCGCTGAGCACGGTGATGGCGAGTTTCGGCCCGATGCCGCTGACGGAGATGAGCTTTTCAAAGAGCAGCTTTTCGTCCGGGGTGAGGAAGCCGAAGAGGGCGATGGCATCCTCGCGGACATGGGTGTGGATGCGCAGCTTCACCTCGCTGCCGGTGTCGGGGAGGGCGCTGAACGTGGATACGGGGATGGTTACGAGGTAGCCGACGCCCTGAACGTCCACCACAATCTCATTGGGGTGTTTTTCGTGAAGCAAGCCGCGGAGAAAGCCAATCATATCGTGCGATCATCAATTGTACATGGCGAGAAGGTTGTTCTTTGTGGATGGCGTCCACAGCGGGAAGGCGGAGATTCTGGGCGATGAGGCAGGGCATCTGACGAAGGTGCTGCGCGTGGAGAAGGGGCAGCGGTATGAGATTTCGGACAACGAACACTTGTATCTCGGCGAGGTGGAACTGGCGCGCCGCGAGCAGGTGGTGTTTCGGATTCTCGAGAAGCTGGAGGCGCGGGAATTGCCTCTGCGGCTGCATCTGTATGCGTCTCTGATCAAATTCGACCATTTCGAATGGATGATCGAGAAGGCAACGGAGCTGGGTGTCGAGCGTATTGTGCCCGTGATCACGGAGCGGAGCGAGAAAGGACTGGACCGCGCGGCGGGGAAGCGGCTGGAGCGCTGGCGCCGCATCACGCGGGAAAGTTCGCAGCAATGCAGGCGGTGGCGCACTCCGGAGGTGGACGCGGCGATTGCGTTCCGCGCCGCGCTGTCCGCGCCCGGGTTGCGGTATCGTCTCGAAGAAAGCGGGGCGGGGCAGCCGATCCTGCGGATTCTCCCGGGAAACCGGAGGGCGGAGGATACCGTGTCGGTGCTGGTGGGTCCGGAAGGGGGCTGGACGGAAGGGGAGAGACGAGCGGCGGAGGAGGCGGGGTGGGTGGCGGTTTCCTTGGGGCCGGCGGTGCTGCGTGCCGAGACGGCGGCCATCGCCGCGCTGGCCATTCTTTCGGCTGCGTGGCAGATGCCGGAATAGAATGCTACTCTGTTCCCGATCCGCATATTGCCAGAAAAGGGGGCAGATATGGCAAAAATGCAAACAGTCACCCGTACCCCGCTTGCGAGCAATTGGAATGCCCGGATTCAGGAGGGGTATGACGTTATCATTATCGGGTCGGGTTATGGCGGCTCGATCACGGCTGCGCGGCTGGCCACGGCGAACTGGGGGAATGGGGCCAAGCCGACGGTGTGTATTCTCGAGAGAGGAAAGGAATGGCTTCCCGGCCAGTTTCCCGACGACCTGAATAGAGGCGCGGCGGCGCTACGCAGTGACACGAATCCGCTGGGCTTGCATGAGATCCGGTTTGGCCTGGACATGGCGATCTGGCAGGGCTCCGGGCTCGGCGGCACTTCGCTCATCAATGCCAACGTTGCCATTGAACCAGACAGCGAAACTTTCGATGATCCCCAGTGGCCTCAGGCGATCCGCGGCTTCAGGGACTCCGGGGAGTTGCAACAGAGGTTTGACCGTGTGCGAGCCACCCTTGCCGCGGGCAAACATCCGGACGGAGCGAGCCTGAACAAGGTGAAGGCCTTGCAACTCGGCCAGCAGGGCGTGCCCGGCGCAGACTTCGACCTTGCCCAGATCGTGGTGAATTTCACCGCGAACGGAAAGAATGGATGGGGCGTGACGCAGCAGCCTTGCATCAATTGCGGCGACTGTGTGACGGGCTGCAATGCAGGCGCGAAGAATACGCTGGATACCAACTACCTTGCGATCGCGAATTCCGGCGGCGCCCACCTTTTTCCGCAAGTGGAGGTGGAGCACATTGAGAAGGACGAGCAGGGCGGATATCTGGTGTATTGCATTCGCCGGGAGGAGAATCCGCCGCAATCGGAGGGCGCCATCCTGAAAGCGAAACGAGCAGTGGTGGTCTCCGCCGGTTCGCCGGGATCGCCCACGGTACTGCTGCGGTCCCGGGCGAAGGGCCTGAGCCTGCCGGACACGTTGGGGACGCGTTTCAGCGGGAATGGCGATTTCTTCGGGGTTGCCTACAACAGCGACGTTCGGATGGACGTGCTGGGATGGGGCGCCTATCCGGACAGCGACCGGGCGGCGCGGATCAAACCGGGACCCGGTCCAACGATTGTTTCGCGCATCAAGTACAACACCAACCAACCGCCCGGTAAACGGATCACGATTGAGGATCTCGCTTTCCCGCTCACGTACGTCGATGCGGCGCGTGGTACGTTCGCGTTTCTGATCGGCAAGGATACGGACGCGGGGGATTTCTTCCAGGAGAGCGGACGCCGGCTGCGGGACATGTTCGCCATTGATCCAGCGCTCGAGAAGGGCGCCCTGAATTACACCATGCTCTATTTGGTGGTGGGACATGATAATGCCGGCGGCAGAATCGAGCTTGACGGCGCGACCAGGCAGGCGGTGATCCGGTGGCCGAAGGTGGGCGAGCAGGAAACGTTTCAGATCGCCGATGAGCTGATGCTGGGGCACGCGACTAAGCTGGGAGCAACATACATTCAGAATCCCAGTTGGGCGTTCACTCCGTTTCGCACGTTGATCACGGTACATCCGCTCGGCGGGTGCCCCATGGGGGAAACGCATGCTACCGGCGTGGTGAATGATCGGGGGCAGGTGTTTGATGAGAATGGAGCATTGCACGACGGGCTATATGTCACCGATGGTTCCATTGTGCCGGTGTCGCTTGGCGTCAATCCGTTTCTCACCATTTCCGCCCTCAGCGAGCGCGTGGCGGAGGGTTTGATCCAGAGGCTGGGTGGGACTCCGGCGGTTGTGACGCCCGCCGGGTAAGAGCTTCAGACTTCGACAGCGGGGCGGATGCGGCCACACCTCATGTCAGACGGTGGAATATGAAAATGCGTTAATCTGGTCAATAAAGGATCTATCCATGCAGCTTCACGAAATCATGAGAACCGGCGTCATTACCATCGGACCCACGGAAACAGCGAGTGTTGCCTGGACCACGATGAAGCGCCGTCGTATCCATCACCTGGTGGTTGTGGCGAAGGCGGGTATTACCGGGATACTTTCCGAGCGGGACCTGCATGGTTCGGACAATTCCGGCCGCCTTGTTCGTGATCTGATGAGCCGTCGTGTGGTGAGCGCCGGACCGGAAACCACGCTCACCGAGGCGGCCGATTTGATGCTGGCGCGGAGAATCGGCTGCCTGCCGGTTGTCGATGACGGCCGGCTCGTAGGAATCGTAACCGCCACGGACGTTCTGGATGAGCTTAGCCGGGAAACGCGTTCGCCGCACGAGACACCGGGAAGTAGAAAGCGGGAGCCTTTCCCGGCCCAGTTGCCCAGGTCTCTCAAGCCGATAACCGGCCGCGCAAGACCGGCGCTGGTTCCAGCCCATGTCCGCGTCTTGGGAGTGAGTCTCAGTGAGGAGAGCAAAGCGGACATTCGACGAAAGCTCGGCACGAAACTCGGAAAGTTCGCGGCGTCCGTCGAACGTGTCAGTGTCCGTGTGAAGGACGTGAACGGGCCTCGCGGCGGTGTCGATCAATTATGCCGGGTCAAAGTAGTCCTGAGCGGCTTTCCGAGCGTAGTTTTCGAACACCAGGATCGCGCGCCGGAAGTTGCGATTGACGGCGCGCTCACCGGGGCGGAACGGGCTGTCCGGAAGGCGCTACAGCGCGGACGCACGAAACCACTCAAGGCCGGCCGGGCCAGAGCATCCGTTCAAGCCGATTGAAATCGCGGTAGGAGGGGCGGGCATCGTACGCGCGCGCATTGCCCGATGATAAAATCCAAAGCGATGACCCGCCGAAAATTCGCTACAACCTCCGTTGCGGCTCCGGCTGTACTTTCGGCCGCGAGCGCCGTTACAAAGAAAGCACGCAAGGGGAACCTGAAGCAGTCGGTTTGCCGCTGGTGTTACAAGGACATCCCGCTCGAGGATCTGGCGCGCGAGGCCGCGAAGATGGGACTGTTCGGCATCGATCTGCTGACGCCGGAGGAATGGCCGGTGGTGCAGAAGTACGGGCTTATGCCGACGATGGCATCGGGGGTCTCGACGATTCCCAACGGGATCAACCGGGTGGAGAATCACGAACTGATCGGCAGCCAGTTGCGGGAGATGTATAAAAAGGCGAAGGCGGCAAACGTCCCCAACATCATCATCTTTTCGGGGAACCGCAAAGGGATGTCCGATGCGGAGGGCATGGACAATTGCGTCACGTTTCTCGACAGGATGAAGGCGGAAGCCGAGGACCTGGGCATCAACGTCTGCATGGAACTGCTCAACAGCAAGGTGAACCATCCGGACTACATGTGCGACAACTCGAGGTGGGGCGTGGAGATGTGCAAGCGTGTGAATTCACCGCGCGTCAAGCTGCTGTACGACATCTACCACATGCAGATCATGGAAGGCGACGTCATACACACGATCCGGGAGAACCGGCAGTACTACGCGCACTTTCACACGGGGGGCGTGCCGGGGCGTAACGAGATTGACACCACGCAGGAGCTTTACTATCCCGCGATCGTGAAGGGGATTCTCGAAACGGGCTTTCAAGGCTACTTCGCGCACGAGTTCATTCCGAAGCGCGCACCGCTGGCTTCGCTCGAGGAAGCCACAACGCTGTGTGATCTCTGATCAGGCGATGCGGTATTTTTCGAGCGCGGCCTCATCCAGGGTCACGCCGAGTCCCGGCTTGTTCGGGATGTGGTAGAAGCCGTCGCGCACGGTGAACGGCTCCGCCATGCAATCGTCGGCGAGCACGTTGGTGACGCTGATGACGTATTGAATTCCCGGATAGGCAGCCGCCTGGTGCGCCTGGAAGACCTGCGCGATGCCGTTGTCGATGGAGTGCTCGATCCAGATGGGGGCTTTCGCCGCAAGGGCGCGCTGCGATAGCGTGCTTACGTAGCGGCCCAGTTTCGGCGATCCCGATATCCAGGCGTCGATAAGCTTCTCGCGGATCCACAGATCGAGATCGATGCCATCCACATGCTCGGCGAGTTTCAGAGGGAGTTTGCCGCGCAGTTGCCGGTAGCCATCGACATTTGCTCTGGGAATCGGCGACTCGATGGCGAAGTAGTTGGGAAACTTCGCGAGGCGAGTTGCGACGTCGAGTGTTTTCTCCACGGTTCCCCAGGAAGAATTGGCGTCGGCCCAGAAGCGGAAATTATTGGGAACGGCGGCGCACATGGCCGCCGCCTGTTCCACGGGGTCCTGCCAGGGGCGGGCCTTTACTTTGTGGATGCGGTATCCGAGGCTTGCGCCGAGTTTCGCCTCTGACGCCATGACCGCGGGAGGAAAACACTGGCTCCACCAGGTGGGGATGACGCGATCTTTTGCGGAAGGGGAAAGGATTTTGGAAACCGGCTTTCCCGCCGCTTTGCCGAGCAGGTCATAGACGGCGATGAGGATTCCGCGGAGGGAATCGTCGCCGGCGAATTCCGCGGCGGGACGCCCCATCATGCGGCGGAGGACGGATTCCGCCTGGGCGCGGGGCATTTTCGCTTCGCCGATGCCTACCAGGCCGTCATCGGTGTGGAGGCGCACGAAGTGCAATTCGTAGTCGGTCTGGTCGCGCTTTTGGTGCTTCCAGCTTTCGAGCCACGCCTCGCGCACGCGCTCGGCGAAGGGCACCCGCACGGATTGAATTTCGAATCGCGAGAGCCGCAACTCGCGCGCAAACAAAGGGGCCAGGGTGAGTCCGGCCCACTCCCGCCTGGTGAGGATTCGCATTCGTTTACGATATCGAAGTTCCGCGGCGCCGGGCGAGCCGCAGTTCAGCGCTTTCCACGGTGTTGCTCATCAGCATGGCAATGGTGAGGAGGCCGACGCCGCCGGGAACGGGTGTATAAGCCGCGCAGTCGCGGAACACCGCCGGATGAACATCGCCCACGAGCACAGTGCCTTTCGCCGCGAAATCGGCCAGTTTTTTCTCGTTTCCCTCGAAGATTCGGGCGACGCTTTCCCGGTCGTGGAGGCGGTTCATTCCCACGTCGATTACAACGGCCCCGGGGTTCACAAAGTCCGGGGTAACGAATCCGGGCCTGCCGATGGCGGCGACCACGATATCGGCGCGCCGGCATTCCTCGGCCAGCCCGACGGTTTTCGAGTGGCAGATGGTGACGGTTGCGTTGGCGTGGAGCAGCATCATGGCCATGGGCTTTCCGACGATGTTGCTGCGCCCGATGACGACGGCGCGCTTGCCGGCTATGGGAATCTTGTAATGCTCGAGCATCCGCATGATGCCCGCCGGAGTGCAGGGACGGAAGCCGGGCAGCCCGGTCATCAGGTTGCCGGCATTCATGGGGTGGAAGCCGTCCACGTCTTTTAGGGGATGAACGGCCATTAGAATTTCGCGATCGTCCACGTGATCCGGGAGAGGCAATTGCACGAGGATGCCGTCAATGTGCGGCTGGTCGTTGAGCGAGCGGATGAGAAACAGCATCTCTTCCGTAGTCACGTCGACGGTGGGAAGATGCTTCTCACTGTAGATGCCCAGATCTACGCACGCCTTGACCTTGTGGCGGACATAGATTTCCGAGGCAGGATTCGCCCCCGCCAGGACCACAGCCAATCCGGGGGTGATTTCGGCCTCTTCGAGCGCGGCGATTCTTGGCCGCAGCGAAGCCAGGATGGCGTCGCGTACTTGTTTACCGTCGAGTATGGTTGGCATTTCGCAAGAAGAAATCAGTTGGCATGGCGGATGCGGAAATGATAGATGAGCGCGCCTACACCGACAGTCAAAGCGGTGGCGAGGGAAACGACCGGCTCGAGGGTGATGCCCACATAGTACATCCACGCACTTACCAGCAGAAAGAAGCCGGGCATCAGCGGGTAGGCGAAGTTCACCACGGGCAGCCGGCGCCACCCTTGCCGTTTCCGGAATACGAACAGCGACGCGACGGACAGCCCGGCGGAGAGATTCAGGGTCAGCGAGATGTAGAAGAAGAGGTTTCCGAAGGGTACGAATGTCATGAGGATGGAAGCCATACCCTGCCAGACGATGGCGTTCACGGGGGTGTGCCAGCGCGGGTCCACCTTTGCCGCGGAGGCGAAGAAGGCGCGATTCTTGGCCATGGCGTAGTAGACGCGGGGGCCGATGGTCACCATGGCGTTGACCGTCGAAACGAGGGAGAGCGCCATGAGCGCTCCGAACAGGCTCGCCATCTCCGGGCCGAAGAGATGGGTGGCTACGAGGGAGCCGATGGCGATTTGCCCTTTCATGGTTTCGAGCGGCACGCCGTAGATGAATACCGCGTTGAGCGCGAAGTAGAGGGCGGCTACGAGGACAGTGCCCGCGGTCAGCGCCAGCGGCAGCGTGCGCTCCGGCTTCTTCAACTCTTCGGCAACATATGTGGCTGCGTTCCAGCCGCTATAGCTGCCGTAGATCCAGAAGAGGCTGATGGCGAACTGCGAAAGGATGGGCGAGGTGGAGGTGCGCACGGCGGCCTGGTGGAAGTGGCTCCAGTCGCCCGTTCCGGCGGTGAATCCGAGAACGATGAACGACACGATGACCGTCACTTTCAGTCCTGTGAATACGTTCTGGAACCGGGCCACGCGCTGGACCCCGAATAAATTCAGGAGCGTAAGGAACACGATGAGGCCGCAGGCGGCAAGTTGGGCGCCGCCGAACTTCAGGGTCCAGGCGCCCAGGTTCAGCGCAAACTGGGCGTTCTCCTGTTTGAGGGCGGGGAAGAAGTAGCCGAGGTAATCGGCGAAGGCCAATGCGGCGGCTGCGATGGGGGCCGAGAATCCCGCGACAAATGAGATCCAGCCGGTCATGAAGCCCCAGGAGGGGCCGTAGGCGTTTGTCAGGTAGACATACTCGCCGCCCGAGCTCGGGAAGTTTACTCCCAATTCGGAGTAACAGAAAGCGCCTGTGAGGGCGCAGAGCGCTCCCACGAGCCAGATGCCCAGGACAAGTGATGGAGCGCCGAGCTGGCCGGCGAGAAATCCGCTGGTGGTGAAGATGCCGGTGCCGATCATGTTCGACACCACGAGCGCGGCAGCGCTGAAGACGCCAAGCTGCCGGAGCAGACCTTCCGTCACCTCGGTTGTAGACCCTCGGGCAGCCGCCCGTTGTTGCGCCATTTGCTTATTGTAGCCGCATGCCCACTACGGCACGTTGCGCCATACTGAAGGTGTGAGATACGTAGTAGTCTGCATTGCGCTTGCACTGCTTTTTACCGCGGACTCACGGGAGAAAGCACGTCATCAAATGGTGCGCGAACAGATTGAAGCCCGGGGGATCAAGGACCGCGGAGTTCTCGAGGTATTGCGCAATACGCCCCGGCATCAGTTCGTGCCATCGGAACTCCAGGCTCACGCCTACGAAGACCGGCCGTTGCCGATCGGCTACGGCCAGACAATTTCGCAACCCTACATCGTTGCTCTCATGACGGAGATGCTGGACGTTGACCGGGATATGAATGTTCTGGAAATCGGCACGGGTTCGGGATATCAGGCGGCGGTGCTGTCACCGCTGGTGCGTAAGCTGTACACGATTGAAATCGTTCCCGAACTTGCCCGATCGGCGCAAACAATACTGGAACGCCTGGGATACCGGAACGTCACCGTGAAACACGGCGATGGGTATCTGGGCTGGCCGGAAGCATCTCCGTTTGACCGCATCATGCTCACCGCGGCGCCGCCGGAAATTCCGCCGGCGCTGGTGGATCAATTGAAGCCCGGCGGAAAGATGGTGGCCCCCGTCGGCGGTACGGAGTACCAGCAACTGGTTGTGCTCGAGAAGCGGGCGGACGGCTCGGTCCGCGTGCGGGCGACCGTGCCGGTCAGTTTTGTCCCCATGGTGCGTGGCACCAAGCGATAAGAGTTGATATCAATAGCCCTTAGGCCCGATGTTCATGTCGTTGGCCAGGGGAAGATGAGCGCACATGATTTGGCTCTGCTGAAGCAGTGGATCGAGATCAACCTGGATGTGATCGTGAAGTATTGGGACGGCGAAATCGAATACACTGAAGATGCCATCGCCGCGCTAAAACCCATCCGCTGAGCGCCTATTCCTTTCTGAATTCCGGCGGCGGCTAGGGTCTGTTGCGGCGCGTCAGGCAGTGGCCCAAGCGCCCAGTTCCACCGAAAGCGGGTCCTGATACTGGCGTCCCCAGCCGGCAAGCCGGCCTGCCAACTGCCGCACCAGGGCCGGCGAGCGGGAATAGAGATTGCGCTCTTCCCTGGGGTCGTTCTGCAAGTCGTATAACTCGCCGGGGCGCAGTTCCGGGCGGTTGTCGAATTTGCGCAGGATGAGCTTGTAGCGCTCCGTACGCAGGGCCCGCTCCTCATAGAGTGAGCCGTCGATGGCAGCCTGCGGGATGTTTTCCATCACGATGGGCCCGCGCCAGGTATCGTTGCCCGCGCGGATCTGGCCAATCAGGCTGTGTCCCTGGAAGATGGATCCTCCCGAGGGATCCAGAATGCCGCCTTTCACTGCCTGGACGCCGGCTGTCTCGAGGATGGTTGGCGCGAGATCGACGAGGGAGACACCGGAGCGCCAGACGCCACCGGATGGAAGCAGCCTGGGATAGCGGAGGATGAGAGGGATGCGCGAGCTTTCCTCGTAGGCGGTGCACATGCCCTCGGCTGTTCCGGGGCGCGGCTGCCAGCTACGGCCATGCTCGGTGGTGACGATGATCAGCGTATCGTCGAGGATGTTCTTTCTTAGCAAAGTCTCCACGAGGCGGCCTACATTCCAGTCGAGGTTCGACACGGCGGCGTGATAGGCGGCGTGTTCTTCGCCGCGATGCTTTTCGAGAAATTCAGCCGGCGGATCGAGGGGCTCATGGGGCGCGTAGTAGGACTGATAGAGAAAGAACGGGTCGCCCGCATGTTGTTCGATGAAGCGCACACCCAACTCGGTATGCACGTCGGGGCGGTAGCGCGAGTGATGCGGCTCGCCGATCCAATGGCGGAGGGTGGAGTTGAAACCTTTGAAATAGTCAAAGAAGCCCGGATTGCCCGGCCCGAGGTGCCACTTCCCGATGGCCCCGGTGGTGTATCCGGCGTTGCTCAAATAAAAGACGAAGTTATCCCATAGATCGAATCTGGTATCGCGGAACGGATCGGGGATCGCTTCCTGGTAGTTGCTGTTCATCGCGCTGGGCTTTGTGGGATACACGTTGCGGCGCAATCCGTGGCGGTGAGGATAGAGCCCGGTGAGAATGGAGGCGCGTGCGGGACCGCAGAGGGCTTGGGGGGTGAAGCAGTTCTCAAAGCGCATTCCCGATGCGGCGAGCGCGTCGATGTTCGGCGTTTGCGACTTGCGTTCCCCGTACGCTCCGATGGCATCGGTGCGGCACTTGTCGAAGATGACGAAGAGGATATTGGGCGGGCGCTGAGACGGTGTTTGGGCCGCCGGCAGGGGCGCCATCATCGTGCCGAAGAATTTTCTGCGGTGCATCCGGAAGTCCTTCTCGACAACAATACAACAATGGGATGTTTCGCAGGCATAACACTTGGCTAAAGCCGGAGAACGGGACAATTATTCAACCCCACCGGCCGCTGCGTACGGGGTCTGGTATGCCGCCATCGATTGCCTCAATGCTCATCCCTCCCGGGGAAAGATAGCGGTGAACGACATGGCTCTCCCATTCGGCGGCCCTTTTCGACATCATTGGCCAGTGGCAGCCTCCGCATTGGGAACACAGCCGCGGCAGGGCCGTCGACGTGCCGGTTGAGAAATGGCCCATACGCCCTCCCAAACAGTCATCAACAGCGTCTCTGCATGTTCATGTCAATTGCCGTAAAACTGTACAATAAGGAAGGAAGTGCCGTTAATGAAGCTGCATGCATCCGCTCTTTTGTTGGCCGTGAATTTCGGCCTTGCTCAATCATCATCTGAAGTGCGCCCTGTTTTCAGCCCCATTCCATTTGGGCGTGCCTACTTTGCAACGACGGGGAAGTCGCAGTGAGTCAACGACATAGATGCTCGGCCGGCCTTTCCGGCGGAACCAAAGTGCCGGGATATGATCATATCCCCGTCTTTTGGTTCAGTTGCGGTCCGCCGATTTGAATTCGGCAAGGTGAGCCAAAGCCGAGCGGGAATGCTGTTCCAGGCGGTCCAGGAGTCTCCTCAACCTGTGATATTGCTGAATGGCGTTTCGGTACAGAGGTGCGGCCTGGGCGGGGAGCCGTACGTTGATCGTCTTGTTGTCCCGCTTGAAGGTGCATTCGAAATAGGGACCATGGCGTTTGGCGGGGTCGCGCTGACAGACGCATCCCTTCTTGCCGCACTTCATCATCCGCTTCAGTAGCGTTCCCTTGCAGAAATAGCCCAACGCGGTGAGTTCGTCTTTCAGCGCGGCGAAACGTTGGGCGTCGGAGTGGATCCGCTTGGCGAGTTTGGCCTGAGAGGCAGGTTTCATAGACATAGTTCCTACGGTATATAATACCGTAGGATTATGACAGCTGCCACTCCGTCTTCTCCAACTTCCCTCATTCCGGTTGTCTCCCTCGCCAGCCCGCCGGTCTCCACCGCCTGCACCGCGGCCTTCGAGGCGTTCTCCTCATTGGAGGCCTGGCTATCGGCTCCCGCCACCTTGCAGCTCCCGTTACACCAGATCGAACTCCAACAGGAACTCCGTGGACGTCAACTCCACCGCATCCTTCTCCAGACTCACGTCCAGCAGCGCGGCACCGGCGATGTAGGCCCGGTCCTGGCGGTCGCAACCCAGTCGGCTACCGCTCTGTATTCACAGCGCCGTCTCCAGCGCCGTACACTGAAGACCATCTTCGGCCCCATCGACATCGACCGCACCGCTTATTGCCGCGACGGCGCGCCGAGCATTCACCCGCTCGATGAAGCACTGCAGTTGCCGGCACGATCCTTCTCCTACGAGCTTCAGAAACGCATGGTCAAGGCGGCCGTTCAAGGTCCCTTCCGCGAATCCATGCAACGCATTCAAGAGGCCGCCGGTCTGGCGGTTCCGATGCGCAGTCTGGAACAGATCCTCGGGGACGCCGCCCAGGACTTCGATGCCTTTTACCTCCGGCGTCTCCCCGTTGCTTCGCAGCCCGCAGCTTCCATTCTGGTTGCCGCCGTCGACTGTAAGGGAATTCCCATGGTCAAGAAAGACCGCCCGCAGAAACCCGTCCGGCGAACCAAAGGCCAAAAGGCCAACCGCAAAAGAATGGCAACCGTGACCACGGTGTTTAGCCGCATCCCCTGGATTCGCACACCGCAGCAAGTAGTGGAAAGTCTGTTTCGCATCGCCCCCCTCGACAGCGCCAAAGCCGCCGCTACTCCGCCGCCTCCACGGCCGGAGAACAAGCGTGTCTGGGCCAGCCTGTTGAAGGGTAAGTCCGCGCTCATTGATGAGGTGGTTGAGGAAGTGATTCGCCGCGATCCCGGCAACGTCCAAACTCACGTCGCGCTAACGGACGGGGAGCGGGCACTGCAAATCCTGGTCAACAACAAGATGAAGGTTACGCTGATTCTGGACTTGCTCCATGTGCTGGAGAAGGTTTGGAAAGCCGCTCATGTTTTTCACCCCGAAGGCAGCCCCGAGGCGGAGTTGTACGCGCGCCTGATGTCGCTGAGAATCCTCGAAGGCAATTCCGGTCAGGTGGTCAAAGGACTCCGCCAAACGGTGACCAAGCGATCCCTGTTTGGCGGCAAGCGCAAAACTCTGCTCGCGGTTGCGGAATACTTTCACCGCAACCGCGATCGCATGCACTACGACGAATATCTGGCCCAAGGGTTGCCCATCGCCAGCGGCCCGGTCGAAGGCGCCTGCAAGAACCTGATCAAGGATCGCATGGAGAGATCAGGCATGCGTTGGACGGCTCTCATGGCCGAAGCCCTTCTCAAACTCCGCGCGCTCTACCTCAGTGAGCACTTTGATTCCTATTGGGATTTTCATATCAACCAGGACCAGCAGCGGCTTTACCCCGCCGGTCGTTGGAGCGTCGTCGCAAAGTAGGCACGCCCGTATCAGTTTTAGTCGTACATAGATCATTTCCCAGTTTTGGTGTCACTTCGGATCGGGTGTAGCGAAGTTCATCCTGCCCCGCTTTATCATTAGCCTTCCGATAACAACGATCCACCCTCCCTACGGCTCCGTCACGTTTGTGTTATAGTTCCAATTAGAATGAGCACTAGATCGGAACTTTAACATTGTGCGGACCGTCTCCTTCGACCCCCAACTCCTGCGCAAACACCTCCTCCGCCGCAAAATCGCCACCCTGCCGGAGTTGAAGCAGGCCCTCGGCGCCACCGCCAACCTCACCGTCTTTCGCAAACTCAAACTTCTCGACTACCTGTCCAGCTATACCCATCGCGGGCCGCTACTGTTCGCCATCCGCCCGCGCAGGCGGACTTTGACCATGGCAACGGTTCATGCCAGGCTAGAACCAGCTTGAGTGGTGGCCTTCTCATGAAGGTTGCCGAGCCAGAACCCCGCTGCTGGAACGGCGGGGTTCTTCTACCGCCTTCCCAGCCACAATACAATTCTTCGCTGAAATGTTTTGACGCTGATGATTGAAGGATAATCGCGCCTCCGGCGCAGATGATGTTGCTAGTCTCCCCTACGCCGGCGAAAGACTCAGAAATCTAGGTTTTCTGATGACCGACAACACGTCCGAGCCACGACCACGAAAAGAAGGGGCTTGCCAGCCGTGATTGACGCGACTATGATTCAAGTGTCATGTATTCCCTACGGCAAATTGTGGTTGTAATCTTTATCTCCCTGTGCCAAGTCCGTTGCAGTCGTGACCTGAGCCGAAGCCGGGCGGAAAAGCTCATTCGTGAATCACCTCATTTCTCGAAGGATGTAACACTCCCTCTACAGCCCAGAGCTGGACTCCTGGATTCTCTACAATTCTCCTTGGAGCAAGTGGGGCTGGTTCACCTAGCCCTTACGAACTGTTTCGTCAGTGGTGCTAAGTGCGGCACTGTCAAGCTCACAGCGAAAGGTCTGGAGGCTGCGCGTGGTTGGCAAGTTGATGAACGAGGTTATCACGTCCCGGTTGCTTCGGCGATTGTCGTGTCGGTCACTGGAATCAGCGAGCAACCTCTGGTGGGAACGGTCGCGGAGTTTCTGTGGAAATGTCAGCTCAACGACCTTGGTCAGAAGTTAAAAATAGATCTTCGGTCTGGTGGCAACACTGACTTTTCATTGATTTGCCCTCCACTCAATGCGGTGAAGCAGTCACGTGCAAGCTTCAGGCACTCTGACGACGGGTGGCGGTTGACCGATATCCTTTGGTGAATTTGCTTCGCGCCGCGCGGCAGGGAACGTCGTTACAGTCCAAGTGACCGACCGACAAGGCTATGGAGGACCGGCAGCTTGCGTCACGTTGTTCGGTCCCAATGGGCAGCCGACACCGAGCGGCGGGAGGGTGTGTCACGACGTGACCGCACGCATCGACCAGACCATCGAGACTGCCGGGGTGCATACGATTCTCCTGCAAGAGGCCGGGTCCTTTGGGATGGAGTACACAGTTAGCTTGCAGTGCCTCGTTGGACCGTGCCCTTCGACCGGGCTGACGTTCGTTCCCCTCACCCCATGTCGCCTCGTGGATGCGCCCCTCATATGCGGGTTCGCTAACCGGCTCCTTCGGCCCGCCATTGCTCGCCGCCGCATCAACTCGCACTATCCCCATTACGGCGTCTACCGCCTGCACGGTTCCCACAGCCGCGAAAGCATATGTCTTCAACGTCACACTTGACACCGTCGAGAACCAAACTGGTTCGGTTGACTGCCTCACCATCTAGGGCGAGCCAACATGTGCTTGGCCGGCGTTCAACTCGAAGTATGCCGGAGTCCTGCCATGCCCGCCTCCGCCCAGTAGATTGGCGGTGAAGAAGAAGGATAGAAAAGTCAAAGAAATTGCGAAAGGAACCACTGTGTCTTACCTCCAACACGATGCACAGAAGCAGTTCCCAGACTGTCCTGAACACTCCAATGATTAGAATACCCCCTTTACCGCCGGCCGCCAAAGTGCGCTATTTTTCACCGGCCCTCACATTCCAGAGGTTCCGTGTTTACTCACTTCGGCCTCTGATAAGTCAAAATGGTGACGGTTTCTCGCGCCGATGCAAAACATGCTGGTCACAGCCCACCCGTCACCCCGCGGACTGGCGATGTCGCAGGACATACCCCCGGTCGGATATTCCCGGCGCTCCCCTGATCCGGAAAACGGTGTCATGATGGATTCATGCCGAAGTCTCCAACCGGCTTCTCTTTGACCATCGAATACCACCGCGAAGAGGATGGCCGCTGGCTGGCGGATATCCCGGCCCTACCAGGCGTTACGGCGTACGGACGAACCCGCAAGCAGGCGACGATCGCGGTGCAGGCATTGGCTTTGCGCTTGATTGCCGATCGACTGGAGCATGGCGAGGCCGTCCCCGGTCCCATGAGCGTCTCCTTCATTGCCGCCTGAGAAGCCATCGCATCACTGGCCGTCTACCAAGGCAAAGCAAGCGCTCGCCGCGTTGCTGCGTACCGGTTGGACCATCAAGCGCCAGAGCGGGACATCGCATCGGATTCTGGCGCGGCCGGGTTGGCCGGATGTGTTGTTCGCCTATCACGACAGAGCCACGCTCGGCCCCACGGCGTTGAAGGTTCTGGCCAAGAAGACCGGCCTGACGACGGAGGATCTGTAGACCGTGTTAACGGACGCCAACAAACCAGCGACCTCCAAAACAACAGTTAAGAGCAGCCGCGTCTTCGCGCCATCCCTCCTTATCGAAATCAGCGGCGGAGGAGAAACACGTTTCGTCGTGGACCATCGGATAAACGCCCGCTACGAACGGTTGTCCGGTTTCGTCGCGACCAGACAAGCGCCAGCGGATACGTCATCCTTGACGGGCAGAAAGCGGCGATGCTGGCAGTCTGCGCGCCTGATTCGCGGTTTAGAGGATGTGACGGGAACCTCGTCCACTGACGTACTCAGCCACTGACTTATAATAGTAGTGTGCGTTTCGAGTGGGACCGTAAAAAGAACGAGGCCAATCAGCAAAAGCACGGGATCTCATTCGATGAGGCCAAGGAGCTATTCACCAGCGACGATTGCCTGGAGATCTATGATGAGGAACACTCGGTCGATAAGGATCGCTTTATTGCGACCGGCGCGATCCGCGTTTGCGTCGTTGTTGTGGTATTCACGGAGCGCGAGGATGACCTTATCCGAATCTTGAGTGCAAGAAGGGCCACGAAAAAGGAGTCCGATCTCTACTATGAGTACTTAGGAGGAATCCATGGTTGATGATATTCCCGAGTTGACCGTCGCGAATTTCCCGCGCGTCATTCCGCGAAGCCAGCGTCAGCGCATCCTGCGTGGCCAGTTGGATCCGGTAAAGGACATCGTCGCTCTCCGCCGATTCACCGGACTCACCCAAAAGGAGTTTGCGGAAGCGCTGGGCATCAGCGTACACACCTTGCGGAACTGGGAGCAGGGCCGCCGCCGCCCGGAAGGTCCTGCTTTGGCTCTTCTGCGCGTTGCAGCTCGCCACCCACACGTGCTGCGGGAGAATCTCGCGGCATCAGCGTGATGTTCGAGACTAATCAGGCAAACGCTGAAGAAACAATTGTTGACGCCATATCCATTCAACACATCGGTCTGGGTGGCCAATTGCAGCGCGAGATTGCTAGCGATCCCGAGCACACGGTCGCGGATCTGGCGGCCGAGGGTGTACCGCTTCATGCTGATCTCGGCGGTGGGGACGAGCTTTCCGATCCGCGTTTCGTATTCCAACTTCTTCAGCTTCGCGGAAAACACCCCCCGCGCCAGCCGGGCCTGGGCGAACGTGGTCGGCTGCTGGCGGGCGGGCGCCTCATCGGGTTTGTCATTCAGCACGGCGTCCGAGGCGGCGGCATCTACCATCCGCCCGCGCGTAAACAGGATGCCGGCTTTGGCAAGCTTCCCGACGTACTACGGGCTCTTGTTCCGGTGGCGCGCGTACCGCGCCTGGGTCATCAGAATGGGCCTTGTCTATCGTTCATGGGCTGAGATCCCGCTGGTACAATCGAGATGACGAGGTGATACCGTGGCCCAAATGAATCGCCAGCAACGGGACGGCGAGCCGGGAGCCCGGCCGGCGACGGTTCCTTATGCCTCCTCCGGGCACACTTCCATCGAACAGTTGATGGCCGAGCAAGGCACGGGGCCGATCACGGACGTGTCCGTGCTTCACGGCGACTTCTGGCCGGAAGAGGAGTCCGTCGAAGAGTTCGTGGCGACAATCCGCGAATGGCGAGGCCACAAGCGGACTGACCCGGCCGCATGACCAAAGTCGTCGCCGATACGGACGTCGTTTCCTACGTCTTCAAGAACCATCCTTTTGGCTCCTGCTACGATGCGGAACTCGCAGGCCGCATCGCCCTCATTTCGTTCATCGCTGTCGCCGAGATCGAGCGATGGATGCTTCAATACCGGTGGGGCGACCAGCGGATTGAAATGCTGCGCACGTTCTTGCAACGGTTCACGGTGGTGCCGTCAAGTCCGGACCTCTGCCGCAAATGGGCCGAGGTGATGGTGGCGGCGCAGGCCGCCGGCCGCAGGATCGAGAGCGCCGATGCCTGGATCGCGGCCACCGCGCTGCTGCACGACGCGTCGCTGCTCACCAACAACCGGAACGATTACCTCGGCGTGACCGGCTTTACGCTCATCTCCCACGCCCCGTAATGCATCAATATGTAAACCCGTTTTCGGACCAGGCACTAGCCAAAGCTTGCCATCGCTTCACCCGCCGAAAAGCTCGCGCAGAAGGTACCAACTCCACCGGTCCCTGTCACACGGTTCACTAAGTTCACGTGGTTCCGCTTATCTTATTCTGCGTTGCCTACGCTTCCCCGCGCCATCCGGACTCCGTTCCCGCCGTGCGATTAGTTGTGGACAACAAGATAGGGCGAACCGCGTGAACCGTGTGAACCAATGATTCTCTCGTCCGCCTTGGCGCGAGGCCGATGCCGACGAAACACCAAGCCAGCATGCCATCTACGGTCCTCTGGTAGTCCGCGACGGTGAGGCGCAGCTTTTTCATCGAGCGGCCGAACGCGGTCTTACTGCTCGTGGGGCGTCCCGCGGTGGAGCAGTTCTGGCTTTACTCTCCCGACAGAGGCGGTCCTGCGGGATCACTGCGTCGGGACGGAGGGTTGTGTGGCGGTCGAACCAGACCGCCAACGGGTCGGTCGCCTGGCGGAATTCGTCCATGGCGCGGCGGGTCGAGCCGCTCTCGCTCAGGCCGCGGCTGCGGATGGCGGCTATGGCCTCGATCGCCGTGTTGAGCACGCCGCTCACTAGCCGGTGCGATTGACCCGACAGCAATTCAACAGGTAACCTGCAATATTCCCAGGCGTCAGGAGCTTTGCCACTCCAGGCGGGCGAGGTGGAATACCTTGTGTCGCCTGGGCCAATGGGGTCGGGACGGGTCAACGGGCAAGAATTGTTCCATTTTGCTTCACACGCCGTTCTTGGGGCAGCCGGGTAGTTCCATGCGAAACTACACTACTAACCATGACTGCTCTTCGTGTTTGCATCGCCGCTCTGGTTTCGACCGCACTCTGGGCGCAGGGCTCCGAGTATCCGGCATTGAAATTCCGGAGCAATTATCTGTCGAGTTACTACCTCTCGCACGCGCCGAACACGACGCCGTGGTGGCCAAGCTGGTCGCCGGACGGGAGGTGGATTGCCGTCGCGATGTATGGGTCCATCTGGCGCGTGGATCCAAAGACCGGGGTGGCGGAGGAACTCACGTATAACGCGAAGCTGCATTCTTCCCCCAACTGGTCGCCGGACGGGAAATGGATCATCTACACGGCGGACGACAACTGGAATTCGATTCAACTGGAGATCGTGAATGCCGCCACGGGCGAGGTGCGAAAGCTCACCAATGATCAGCAAGTGTACGTAGATCCCGTGTTCTCACCGGACGGAAAGCGCGTCGCCTATGTGACCACCAAACCCGCCGGGTATCTGAACGTGAACGTACGATCGATTCAGAATGGGGATTGGGCAGGACCGGAGACGGCGGTGACGGAGGATCACTCGTTTGGAAGGCCGCGGCAGTACTTCGCCGATCATGATTTCCACACACAGCCAAGCTGGTTGAAAGACGGCAGCGGGTTCCTGCTGGTGGCAAACCGCGACGTGGCTCTCGGCAGCGGGAACCTGTTCCGCGTCCCGCTGGAGTCTGATGCGATGAAGAAGGCGAAACTCCTGCTCGACGAGCAGTCGCTGTACAGAACGCGGCCGGATGTTTCCCCCGATGGAACGCGGATTGTGTACTCGTCGACGGGCGGCGCCTCCGATCAGTTCAATCACCTGTATGTGCTGCCGGTGGGCGGGGGCCAACCGGTGAAGCTGACGTTTGGGGATTACGATGACTTCCATCCGCGGTGGGCGCCGGACGGCGAGTGGATCGCCTACATCACGAACGAAGGCGGAATGCCGCAGTTGTGTCTGCTCGAAACCTATGGGGGCGAGAAACGCCGCGTGCTGATCAAGGAGCGGAAGTGGAAGCGGCCCATGGGGAAAGTGCATGTCAGCATCCGGGACGAGCAGACGGGAGAGGCGACCGCGGCTCGCATCACGGGACGGGCTTCCGACGGGAAGCTCTATGCGCCGCCAGAAGCCTATGTGTTCAATGCAAGGATGGCGGCGGGGTTGCAGCGGATTTTCTATGTCAACGGCGAGTACACCACAGACGCGCCGGTGGGGCCGTTCGAGATCGAAGCCCACAAGGGGTTCGACTATTGGCCGGTGAAGCAGGCAGTGGAGGTGAAGGCAGGTGAGACGGCGGAAGTAGTGCTACGCCTGAAGCGGCACGTGGACCTGACGGCAAAGGGATGGTTCAACGGATCGACGCACGTCCACATGAACTATGGCGGGAACCTGCACAACACGCCCGAGACTCTGATGCTCACGGCAAACGCGCAAGGGATGAACATCGTCAGCGCGCTGGCGGCCAACAAGGACAACCGGATTCTCGACTGGCAATATTTTCAGCCGGGAGGGAAAGAGCATCCGGCATCGAATCTCGCGCGGCGCTCGATGCTGCTGTTCGGCGAGGAAGACCGTCCCCCATTTTGGGGGCATACCTTCTACATCGGGCTGAGGGATCACCTGATCTCGCCTTTTTTCACTGGCTATGAGGGGACCGGGCTCGACAGCCTGTATCCCACCAACACGGAGCTTTTTCGCAAAGCGCGGGCGCAGGGCGCGGCGACGGGTTACGTGCATGCCTTCGGCGGCGATTCGGATCCGCTCAGCGGCAAGGGCATCGGCGGCGCGAAAGGATACGCCGTGGATGTGGCGCTGGGAACGGTTGATGCGCTCGAATGGTCGGCCGCCTCGCGGGGGTCGTTGATTCCGCTGCACCATGCCTGGAATAACGATTTCCCGGTGACGCCGGTGGGGGGCGAGGATTCGCTGGCGAACATGCAGGACAACCGGCCCGTGGGGATTATCCGGACGTACGCATACCTGGGCGAGAACTTCACGCCCGGCGGTTGGGTGAACGCCATCAAGAAGGGGCACACGTTCCTGAGCAGCGGTCCGGTGGTGGAGTTCGCTGTGAACGGTGAGATGCCGGGTGACAGCGTCCGGTTGTCCGGTCCGGGGCCGGTGACGGTGGAGGGAAAGGTCTGGTCCTCCACTCCGATTCGCCAGGTGCGCGTCTATCGCGACGGGCAGGTCTGGAAAGATTTGGCGATTGCACCGCATCAGACGGAGTTCGCCTTCCGCGAACAGGCGCAGGCCACGCGCAGCGGCTGGTTTTCGCTGGTGGTGGAGAGCGAGGAGCTACCGCCAGCCACGGAGAAGGTATATGCTCAGGCTGTGACCAACGCCGTGCGCGTGTATGTAGGGAGCGGGAAGATCCGAAGCCGGGAATCGGCGGAATATTTCGAGGAGTGGATTCGACGGCTGCGCAAGATGATCAGCGATCCGGCGCTCTGGCGTTCGGAGAGGGAAAGGCAACGAGCGTTTGCCGATCTCGATGCGGCGGAGAAGGTGTATCAGGAGCGAGCCAGGGAAGCGGGGGCAAGGTGATGACGAACAGGCGCAGATTTCTGAGTGTGATGACGGCGGCAATGCCGTGCGTAGCCGGGGACCGGACCGGCGATCCACGTGTCTATCCGATCTTCCGTGCCAAGGGGTCGCACCGGGAACTGGGGCGGCAGCACGGCGAACAAGCCGCGGACTTCATCCACAGGCACGTGGACGTGATGTGCGCCGGGCAGAAGTTGTCACGGGAGGCCCTGCGTTCGCGCGCCCTCTCGTTCCAGCGGATGTTTGAACAGTACTGCCCGCACCTGTTGGAGGAAATGCGAGGGCTCGCGGAAGGGGCGCGCGTGACGCTGGCGGAGGCAATGGCATGCAACATTCGCGGGGAGATTGGCCAGGCGAAGCCGGAAGGCTGCACCACGTACGTCATCGGCCGGGGTGGAACCGCGGAGCATGAGGTGATTGCCGGGCAGAACAGCGACATGACCAGCGAGGTTCCGCCAATGGCATACGTGCTGCACCTGCAACCAAAGGATAAGCCCGAAGTGCTGATGTGGACATTTGGCGGCATGATCGGCTATCACGGCATGAACAGCGCGGGCGTTGCGCATTTTGCGAATGCGCTGGGAGGAGGGCCCGCGAGCCGGTTTGGCATGCCTCACTATCCCGTGAAGCGGCTGATGCTGGAGTGCAGGACGGTGGAGCAGGCCGCAGGGCTGCTGGGGCAGATTCCGCTGGCTTCCAATGGAAACTACGTGCTGTGCGATGGACAGGGGAAGATTCTGGACGCGGAAGCGACTACGAATGGTCCGGAGATCATCGAGGACCGGGGTGCGGGATTCATTGCTCACACGAATCATTTTTTGTGCTCGCGATACGCGCGGAAGGAAAATTTCGAGAAAAGCTGGCCGGACTCGTTTCCCCGGATAGAGAAGATTAATGAACTCATCGCGTCACGGCATGGGCGCGTGACCGGGGAGGATGTCAAGGGCTTTCTGAAGGATCACACAGGCCGGCCGGTGAGTATCTGCCGGCATGACGGCGATAGCCGGACCGTGGCAAGCCTGATTGCGGAACCGGCACGGCGGCGGATGCATGTCGCGGTGGGGAATCCCTGTCAAAACAGCTACAAGACTTACAGCATGTGAAAAAGTTTGTGAGGGTGCAATGCAACGGAGACAATTCATGCTGAGCGGCGCGGCGCTGATGGAAGCCTCGGGCGCGACGGAACTCGAGGGAGCGCGCGCGGAATTTCCCTGGGCATCCCGGGAAACCTACCTGAACACGGCGACCGAACATCCGCTGGGGGCGCGGACGACGCGGGCGATGGAGGAGTATTTGCACGCCCTCACCCACGGTCCGGATTCGGCGCGAGAGAAGTTCGAGAACGGCCGGTTGATGGTCGAGGTGAAGGGAATGTTCGCGCGGCTTGTGAATGCACAGCCTTCGGAGATCGGATTTACACCGAGCACGCAAACCGGAGAAAACCTGGTGTTGGAGGGGCTCGATATTCAGGCCTCGGGCGGCAACGTGGTGACCAACGATCTGCACTACGGCGGGAGTTTGGTGAACTACCGGAACCGGCGGAAATCCGGGATGGATGTGCGCATCATCAAACACCGCGACTACCAGATGGACATGCGCGACCTCGAAAGATCGGTGGATAGGAAAACGAAACTGATCGCGATTGCGCTGGTGTCGAACGTGAACGGATATGTGCATGACGTGAAGGCGATCAGCGACCTTGCCCATGCGCACGGCGCGTATCTGTACTGCGATGTCATTCAGGCGGCGGGCGCCGTCCCCATTGACGTGAAGGCGATGGGCATCGATTTTCTGGCGTGTTCGGCGTACAAATGGCTGATGGGCGGCCGGTTCGGCTATCTCTATGTTCGCGAGGATCTGCAAGGGACAGCATTGAAAGCCAAACTGTTTGGGGGGCGCAGCACGGAAACGGGCGCTTCGCGATATGAGATCAGCACGGTGAGTCACGTGGGCTGCGTGTGCCAGCATCAGGCGTTGCGGTACATCCACTCTCTCGGTGTGGAGCGGATTTGGGCGCATGCGCGGCCCCTCGTCGCCCGCCTGAGGAACGAACTGCCCGCCGCGGGATACCCCACCATTACGCCGGCCGGTACGGAGAGCCCCATCATTTCTTTCGATGTGAAGGACGTGGCGGCCACGCGCGCCAGGTTGAAGAAGGCCAACGTGGTGACGACACTGGGCGGATCTCCCGAAGGCGGCCGGATGCGCGTTTCGGTTTCTGTGTTTAACAACCAGAGTGACGTGGACAGGCTGCTCGGGGCGCTGGCCTAAGGGGTGACAGGATTGCCTTGTCGCTTTACGTTGAAATCGTCCCGCGGTGAGACCCGAGGTCCAGAGGAACAAAGCAGCCAGGACGGATCTCCATCAGAATACCTTCGGAAAGCCGGCAAGCTTCCGCCCCGATCCGGTATGCGGGGTTGAACCCCACAGGAGAGGCAACCGCTAGTCTTAAGTGGCACACTATTGAGAGGGTGAGGGTTGCTCAGTCACAAGAGCCGCTCTTTCGCCCCGCAGATTCCGCTGTGACCTCGAGGGATGTGAAACCGCTGCAATGGCGAACGAACCGACTACTGTGAATATTGAGCCTGCCATTCGCCTCCTTGCGAAGAAATACGCCAAGGAGCTAAAGGCCAAGATGGATGGCCGAATGAAAGAGATGGAGCAGGATGATACTACCCACTATCTGATCTACCGTGTGCTTGAAGTTTCCGATGAAGAGGGCCGCTTGATCGATCTCTACCAGAATAAGGGTCGTTTTCTTTACAAATACGCTAGCTCTTTTCTCGAGGATGCAGCCAAGTTGTGTTTCGTAAGCAAGTGTCCAGATTCCGGTTCTGTGAGGATACCAAACACCACAGGGCAGAGGCCGAAGACGTTTGAAATCGATTGTTTGGTGGATGGGAATTTGGCACTCGAAATCAAGTGGCGTGACGCAACGACGGATGGCGACCATATCACAAAGGAACATGCCCGTTTGCAGGCAGTTGTCAAAGCTGGGTACAGACCGATTCGGGTGATGTTCTACTACCCTAAACAATAAGAGGAGATCCCCCGGCTTTGCCGGGGTGGCAGTAGGAGTTTGACATTTCCGGGAGTCCACCGGGAAACTCCGGACGTGAGCAGCCAAAGCACACGCAAAGGAAAAACCCGATGGAC